>Ga0193958_1000041_pt1 | contig 73752 bp, 58 predicted proteins | sample FB_1_MG_FD_140320 | JGI IMG/M metagenome (GOLD analysis project Ga0193958, IMG submission 140320) | Microbial mat bacterial communities from the Broadkill River, Lewes, Delaware, United States - FB_1_MG | ecosystem: Environmental > Aquatic > Freshwater > River > Microbial mats | place: USA... | reverse complement strand
GATGAGCTGTTATATATCCTCTCGCCTATGATGTATAAATGATACTATATAAATACTGGCACCGAGTCACACACCATGCTGTGCTGAATACTCATGCGGGCAACACATGAAAATAGCTTGATATATCAACTATTTTTACCGTATTCATAACGCCATATACTAATTAAAAAACCGATTTAAAACGTGATAAAGCAGGAGTTATCGTGCCATCACCCGTCACCTTTCAAGATTTAATATTAGCCCTACAAAATTATTGGGCAGAACAAGGCTGTGTTATTGTACAACCCTACGATATGGAAGTAGGGGCTGGGACATTTCACCCTGCAACCTTTTTACGTGCAGTAGGCCCTGAGCCGTGGAGTGCCGCTTACGTGCAGCCTTCCCGTCGTCCCACTGATGGACGTTATGGGGAAAATCCAAACCGCTTACAACACTACTATCAATATCAAGTGGTCATTAAACCTTCGCCTAAAGATATTCAAGAGCTTTACCTTGAATCCTTAAAAATGTTAGGTATTGATCCCCTAGTTCATGATATTCGCTTTGTTGAAGATAACTGGGAATCGCCTACATTAGGTGCATGGGGTTTAGGCTGGGAAGTCTGGTTAAATGGGATGGAAGTGACACAGTTTACCTATTTCCAACAGGTTGGAGGCTTAGAATGCCGCCCTGTTACAGGTGAGATCACCTATGGTTTAGAACGTATTGCCATGTACTTACAAGGTGTAGAAAGTGTCTATGACTTAGTTTGGGCAGATGGTCCTTTAGGGCGTATTACTTACCGTGATGTGTTCCATCAAAATGAAGTTGAAATGTCAACTTATAACTTTGAGCACGCCAATGTAGAGGCTTTATTTGCTGCATTTGATAACTATGAAGCAGAAAGTAATAAATTAATTGCAGCTGGTTTATCTTTACCTGCTTATGAAATGGTATTAAAAGCCTCCCATACCTTTAACTTATTAGATGCTCGTCACGCGATTTCTGTCACTGAACGTCAACGTTTTATTTTACGTGTACGCACCTTATCCCGTGCTGTGGCACAAGCCTACTATGATGGGCGTGAGTCCTTAAACTTTCCCATGTGTAACACAGTAAAAGAGGAGGCTTAAGCATGACAACACGTGATTTATTAATTGAAATTGGGACTGAAGAGCTCCCACCTAAAGCCTTATCGCGTTTATCTGAAGCTTTTTCTGCTGGAATTTGTTCAGGCTTAGATAATGCAGAATTAAAATATACCATTGCCACCCCCTACGCGACCCCACGCCGTTTAGCTATTATTATTCGTGGTTTAGAAACTGAGCAAGCTGATCGTGAAGTGGAAAAGCGGGGGCCTGCGGTAAAAGCGGCCTTTAAAGAGGGTGTAGCAACCAAAGCAGCAGAAGGTTTTGCCCGTTCATGCGGCACAAGTGTTGATAAATTAGATACCTTAGCTACAGATAAAGGGGAATGGTTAGTTTTTCGCAGTGTTGCCAAAGGAAAGCAAACCACTGAATTACTAACAGCAATTATTGAAAGTGCTTTAGCTGCCCTGCCTATTCCTAAGAGAATGCGTTGGGCTGATTTAAACACTGAATTTGTACGTCCTGCTCACTGGATTATTGTTTTATTCGGTGATGAAGTGGTGGATACAGAAATTTTAGGGATTAAAAGTGGGCGTGAAACCCGTGGACATCGTTTCCTCCACCCTGAAACCATTTCATTAAATACGCCTAATGATTACGTTAAAGCACTAGAAGAAACAGGAAAAGTTTTCCCCACTTTTTCTATTCGGAAAAAATATATTTCTGATGCAGTATTAAAAGTGGCTGAAGAGCATAATGCTGAAGCTGTTATTGATGCGGATCTACTGGATGAAGTCACAGGATTAGTAGAGTACCCTGTTGCTATCACTGGAGATTTTGATGAGAAATTTTTAGATGTCCCTGCTGAAGCCTTGGTTTCTGCAATGAAAGAGCATCAAAAATACTTCCATATGATCGATAGCGACGGTAAATTATTACCTAAATTTATCACTATCAGCAATATCCCCAGTAAACAACCTGAAGTGGTAAAAACAGGGAACGAGCGTGTCATTCGCCCTCGTTTAAGTGATGCCATGTTTTTCTGGGAGCAAGATAAAGCTCACCCCCTTGCAGACCGTTTAGATCGTTTAAAAACCATTGTTTTCCAAAATAAATTGGGCACTTTGTATGATAAATCACAAAGAGTGGCAGAATTAGCAGGACATATTGCTAAACAATTGGGTGCTGATGAATTACAAGGTATTCGTGCTGCACAATTAGCCAAGTGTGATCTGACCACAGAAATGGTAGGGGAGTTCCCTGATCTACAAGGAACTATGGGCGAGTACTACGCACGTCATGATAAAGAAACGGATGCGGTCGCCACTGCCTTACGTGAGCAATACATGCCGCGTTTCTGGGGAGATGATTTACCTGCTACGCCTGTAGGGCAAGCCTTAGCCATTGCTGATCGACTCGATACCATCATGGGTATTTTTGGTATTGGACAAGCACCAACAGGAGATAAAGATCCCTTTGGCTTACGTCGTGCTGCACTAGGTATTTTACGTATTATGAGTGAGCAACAACTTAACCTTGATATTAATGAGTTGTTAACTTTAGCTGAAAAGAGTTTTGCCGAGGGCATCATTGCTGAAGGTACCAGTGAGCAAGTGTATCAATATATGCTAGAACGCTTACGTGGTTACTACCAAGAACAAGGTATTAACCCTGATAGTATTGAAGCGGTATTGAGTTGTCGCCCTGCCCGCCCATTGGATGCTATCCAAAGAGTGAAAGGGGTGGAAGCCTTCCGTACCATGGCAGCCGCTGAAAGTTTAGCCAGTGCCAACAAACGTATTCATAACTTATTAAAGAAAAATGTTGAGCCACTTCCTGCTCAACCTGATCCAACTTATTTTAATCACGCAGCAGAGCGCGCTTTATTTGATAAGATGGAAACTGTTAAGGAAGTGGTCACCCCTTTACTTGCCAGTGCTGATTACACTCAAGCATTAGAAAAATTAGCAGAGCTTCGTGAAACGGTTGATACTTTCTTTGATGATGTGATGGTGATGGATGAAGATCCTACAGTAAGGAAAAACCGCCTTGCTTTTTTACAATCTTTACGTCAATTATTCTTACATGTGGCTGATATTTCATGCTTACAACGCTAAAGTAATAGCCTAAATGCTTTTTAGAGGTATCTTTTGCTAGAGATATCTCTGATAAGCCTGCTCCTGAATCGTTAATAATTTTTCTATTATTAACACTGTGCCACCTCTTGTACTACAGACACTTATGCAACTTATCATCCTTGATCGAGATGGTGTCATTAATCATGACTCCGATGACTATATCAAATCCCCTGAAGAGTGGACACCCATTCCTGGGAGTTTAGAAGCGATTGCTCGCCTAAATCAAGCAGGCTATCGCGTGATTGTTGCGACCAATCAATCAGGGGTTGCTCGGGGGTTATTTTCCTTTGATGATTTAAATGCCATTCATGAAAAAATGCATAATGCCGTAGCAGAGGCAGGTGGAAATATTGAAGCCATCTTTTTTTGCCCTCATGCGCCCACTGAAAACTGTGCTTGTCGCAAGCCCCGCCCTGGTTTGTTGCATGATATTGCCACCCGCTTAGGCACCTCACTAAATAATGTCTCAATGGTGGGGGATTCCTTGCGCGATCTACAAGCTGCGATTGCTTCAGGAGCGCGTCCTGTGCTGGTATTAACAGGAAAAGGTAAAAAAACCCTTGCCACTATGGAAGGGTTTGAAGATGTACCTGTATATGAAAATTTAGCCGCTGCGGTGGATGACTTATTGAGTGTTGCTTAATCTATGACTATTGTTCGTTCTTTTTTGTTCTCGGCAGGTTTTTTAGTTTCCTTAATCCTGTTTTTTATTCTATTACTCTTTATTTTTCCCCTTCCTGTATTACGTCGTTATGCTATTTTAAGTTATTGGGCACGTTTTATTTTATGGTGGTTAAAACTGACCTGTAAAATAGATTTTGAAATTAAAGGGGCAGAAAATATCCCCCATGATCCACTGGTTGTACTCAGTAATCATCAATCCACATGGGAAACGATCGCCTTACAAAAAATCCTGCCACCCCAAACATGGGTACTCAAACGTGAATTATTACGTTTGCCTATCTTCGGTTGGTGTTTAGCGGCATTAAAACCTGTCGCCATTGATCGCAGCTCCAAAATAAAAGCCTTACAGCAAGTATTAAACCAAGGTAAAGATCGCCTTATTACAGGTTTATGTGTCATTATTTTTCCCGAAGGAACACGGGTTGCAGTGGGGGAAACACGCCGCTATAGCATTGGTGGGGCAAAATTAGCCAAACATGCAGGGTATCCTGTGTTACCTGTGGCACACAATGCAGGGCAATATTGGCCTAAAAAAGGCTTTGTTAAACGTGCAGGCACAATCTATATTAGTATAGGTCAACCTATTGATACAGCAGATAAAACAGCACAAGAAATCACTCAGATTGTAGAAACATGGACGCGTAGTGAGCTGGCAGCATTTGAGCAATAAAGCGAATCACGTTACACTCCTTGTACCTATATCAAGAATGATTATTATCAAAGGATGATTAATGAAAAAATCACTTTTTGCATTACTTGCATGTTTAAGTGTCAGCTCTGTTGCCATGGCCGCTACAGAATATAAACCCGAGTATAAAATGAGTGTGGTGGTTGGCTCAAAACTGCCCTGGGGTGAAGGGGCAACAAAATTTACTGATTTAGTACGGGAACGGACTAATGGACGTATCAATATTAAAGTGTACCCTTCTTCTGCCTTAGTAGCAGGAAAACAAACCAATGAATTCTTGATTTTACGTCAAGGTGTAGCGGATTTTGCATTGTCTTCCAGTATTAACTGGTCATCAACTGTTAAAGAGTTAAATTTATTTAACTTACCTTTCTTTTTTCCTGATTACGCCGCTTTAGATCGTGTGACTGAAGGGGAAGCAGGGGATGCTTTGAAAAAAGTAATTGCTAAAAAAGGGGTTGAGGTTTTAGCTTGGGGTGAAAATGGTTTTCGTGAATTAAGTAATTCAGTGCGTCCTATCGCAGAACCGAAAGATTTAAAAGGTTTAAAAATACGTGTTGTTGGGGCACCTATTTTTATCGAAACTATGAAAGCGTTTGGTGCTAACCCTGTGAATATGAACTGGTCAGAGGCTAAAATAGCCTTTCAACAAGGGGTTGTCGATGGGCAAGAAAACCCTGTTGTAGGTATTCAAATTCCTGTTAAGATTTGGGAATACCACAAATACTTAACTGCATGGCACTATGCGATTGATCCATTAATGTTTGCTGCCAGCAAAAAAACATGGAAAACCTTTACTGATGAAGATCGGGAAATTATCAGTGCTGCAGCAAAAGAAGCAGGGATCTCTCAAAAAGCAGCTGTACGTAAAGGTTTAGTTGCCCCTGATTTATCTGCCTTCACTTTATTAGAAGAAAAGAAAATGTCAGTAACTATTCCTAATGCAGAGCAGCGTGCAAAATTTGTTGCCTTGGCTGCCCCCATTGTAAAACGCTGGGAAGGTAAAATAGGTAAATCTTTAGTAGACAGTGCGCGTAAAGCCATTGATGCAAAAGATACCAAATAAATTCAGTTAACAACTGAGCTAAGCCTCATGTAAAAAGGTATTGAACAGCTAATTTACATGGGGCTTCATACTGTTATATTACAGCAAAACAATTTATCCACTTAATTAAAGCGGAGACTATGTCTATTAAAATAATCGGTAGCCCTAAATAATTAGTGTAACAGTTGCAATTAAGCCTGAACTACTGGGACACAAGCTTTTTAATAACACTACATTTTCAGAACTACCAACTTTTCTTTTATTTTTGTAATGAGCCAAAAATAAATTAGTGAATTTATAATTTAATTTTTAGTTAATTTAACATCACCAATATCATCTTGTAAGGCTTTAAATTCTTTCTTAGCACAGGTTGCTAACTCCATTTTATAAGCTAAGAACCACATCATATACACACCCAGTATCCAAAATGTTATTTGCCATAACCAAATAGAGGGGATTCCAAAAAACCATGTTTCAGGTTGATTAGGGTTAGAGAAAAAATCATTTCCTAGTATAGACCCTGGCCCAATGGAGAAGAAGAACCAAAATAGTACTAATGCCCAAGCAAACGGTTTTAGCTTGGCTTTTTCAGGTGTTAAGTAATCATGTTGCTGTAAAAAGCTATAGATACGTAAACGATGTCTGTAGGTGATGTTTTTCTGTGTCATCGCGGAGACTGCACAGGTGACAATAAAGTTTAACACTATTCCCCAGCCTGCTGAATGAATTGTTAATGGCCAGCGTCCCCACGGCATAAAAAATACACCAATACTTTCTGTTAAGGTGACAGCAAGTAGCCCAACAATTAACCCTGCTACAACCCCTTCACGTGTAAACCAAGGCACCCAACAAATCCCCACTAAAGCAGGCCACATTTGTAAACCATATGCTACGGCTAAACCACCAATTAATACCAGTGCGTCATTGGCATGTGTGGCAACCATTAATGCCGCGACTACAACCAAGACAGTAAAAATACGTCCAACAATACGTTGTTGTAGGTGGCTGGCATTAGGAAGGAAAAAATATTTTAATAAATCACGGGTTAAAATACTGCTAGCGGTAGACATGTAAGCTGAGGCAGTGGACTGCATTGCCGCAATGGCACATACAGCAAGTAAACCCACCATAAAAGGAAAGTGATCGCCAATAAGGTAAATTAATAGGGGGACTAACATTTCAGATTGAGAGGAAACATCCATTAAATCCTTCCCTGATAAACCCGCCCCCATCATGTTATGCACAAGTTCAGGGTGTTGCTCGTTAAAAACACTATCTGCACCTAAAAAATGCCCACCAATTCCTTGAATAGCGGTAAAAATGACTAAAAGAAAACCAATACCTAAAGAAGATGCCCAAACTTGTTGGGGGGCAAAAGGGCGTGGATCATGATTGGAAAATGCCCACATAGAAAAAGCAGGGGCTGATTGAATCCCCATTAAAGCAATGGTGTAGGTAAAAATCATGCTGCTTGTCCAAATCCCACTGCTACTTTGTGAGCCATCACTGACCCAGTGTATGGTGGCAGGAATAGCAATATAGTGGCTGTAACCTTGGGGAGTGCGAATTTCATCCGAGATGGTTAGGGTTGCTAATGCTTTGGTAAATCCTTCCCAGCCTGCTGTATAATATAAGGTAAAACTACCAATAAAAATAATTCCTAATGCTAATAAAATGACTTGTAATGCATCAACATATGCAGCAGCGCGTAAGCCACCTACCATGACATATAATAAAACAACTGTTGATAATAACCACATCCCCACTTCAACGCTTAAGGCACCATCCGTTAAAATATTAAATAAGAAGCCTGATGCACGTAGTTGTAAACCTAGGTAAGGAATGGAGAATACAAGAGCGATAATAATAACTAGTAAACGTACAGTGTTAGATTGGTAATAATGTGACAGCATTTCTCCTGGGGTGACAAAACCAAAACGTTTGCCGATCATCCATTGACGTTTTAATAAAATCACGCCTGTGAAAGGAATTAAAATGGCATAAAATGAGGCATAAGCATATTGAAAACCATCACGGTAAATTAGTGCAGGATGCCCAATGAATGTCCAACCAGAAAAAGAGGTGGCAGTGGCAGCTAATACAAATACCCAAACGGTGATTTGTCGCCCTGCAATAAAATAATCAACAGCAGTGTGTGAGATAATGGCACTTTTCACCCCCCAATAAATACTGTATGACCAATATAGGGCAACAAAGGCAAACAGCCACATTATTTTTGGATCCATTGGGTTAACTCCTTGGCGTGAGTAAGTCTATTTGCAAGAGGTAATGGGCAAATTATTCACAGGATGCATCGTAATTTATTATGACAGATTATCGTAACACACCGCATATTGAACGCTTATTAAAGGCGTTACATCATAATCCATTCCAGTTTTTAGGGCGGCATAGCCTTAATGAGAAGGAGGAAGTAATTCGTGTATTTCTTCCTCATGCCACCCATGCCTATTTATTGCCTGATATGTTGCTATTACATCAAGATGCAAAGTCCCCTCTTTTTGAATGGCGGGGGGCTATTGATACAATTCCTTTATATTATCAAATTAAATGGTTTGATAAGGACAATATAGCACATTGTTATTATGACCCTTATAGCTTTCCAAGTCAGTTGAATGAATATGATTTATATTTATTTAATACAGGTAAGCATTATTATGCACAGCAATTCTTAGGTGCCCACACACAAGTGATTGCAGGGATAAGGGGGATTTTGTTTGCTGTGTGGGCACCGCATGCATTACGTGTCAGTGTTGTGAGTGATTTTAATCAATGGGATGCTCGAATACACCCTATGCGCTTACATGGTCACAGCGGTATATGGGAGCTTTTTATTCCTACTTTAACAGATGATATTATATATAAATTTGATATTTGTCATGCAAACGGCATTGATAGCGAATGTAAAGCAGATCCCTATGCACGTGCCTTTGAACTGCGCCCTAATACGGCGAGCCGCTTAATTCCATCTTCAAGTTATCTTTGGCAAGATAAAACTTGGATGCAAGCACGGATACATAATGATTGGCAGCATAAACCTATGAGTATATATGAAGTACATTTGGGTTCATGGCAACGGGATAAGGATAATCATTTTTTAAATTATCGTGAAATAGCCCATAAATTAGTGGCTTATGTGGTGAAGTTAGGTTTTACTCATATTGAACTTTTACCTATTACTGAACACCCTTTAGATGAATCTTGGGGCTACCAAGTTATTGGTTATTATGCCCCTACCAGCCGTTATGGCAGCCCTGATGATTTTCGTTACTTTATTGATTACTGCCACCAACATCACATTGGAGTCATTTTAGATTGGGTGCCTGCTCATTTTCCTAAAGATGCACATGGTTTAGCTAAATTTGATGGGGAAGCTTTATATGAATATGCCGATCCACGTAAAGGCGTGCATCATGAATGGGGTACTTTAGTCTTTAATTATAATTGCCCTGAAGTACGCTGCTTTTTGATAGCAAATGCCATTTATTGGTTAAAAGAGTTTCATCTTGATGGCTTACGTGTGGATGCTGTCGCATCCATGTTATACCTAGATTATTCACGTGAGGAAGGTGAATGGATTGCTAATAGTGAAGGGGGACATGAGAATATTGAAGCCATCTCTTTTTTGCGTGAGCTTAATACCGCAGTGCAAGCAGAGTGTGCAGGGTCATTGATGATTGCGGAAGAATCCACCAGCTGGCCACGTGTGACGCGTCCTGCATGGAGAGGAGGATTAGGTTTTACCATGAAATGGAATATGGGCTGGATGCACGATAGCTTACATTATTTTGGAGTAGATCCTATTTATCGTACCTATCATCATGAACACCTTAGTTTTGGAATGACTTATAGTTTTGGGGAAAATTATATTCTGCCCTTATCACATGATGAAGTGGTACATGGTAAACAGCATTTATATGGCAAAATGATAGGAGATGAATGGCAACATTTTGCCCATTTACGTTTATTGTATACCTATATGTGGACATGCCCAGGAAAAAAATTATTATTTATGGGTAGTGAGTTTGCACAGCTACGAGAATGGAATGTGCAACAAGATTTAGACTGGGTATTAACTAAAAAAACCGAACATGCGGGTTTGCAATTACTCATTGCAGATTTAAACCATTTATATCATTACAATACAGCATTACATTATTATGATTTTGAGCAACAAGGGTTTACATGGTTAGATTGCCATGACAATACGCAGTCAGTACTTAGTTTTATGCGTCATGCTGAGAATGAGTGTCTGATTATTATTTTAAATTTTACCCCCCAATTGCATAAACACTATTGTATTGGTGTTCCACTCTCAGGTGTTTATCAAGAAATTTTTAATTCTGACTCACAATTTTACGGGGGAAATAATATAGGTAATGTTCAACTGTGTACAGATATGGTAGCTTATCAGGATAAACCACACTCTTTATCACTCACTTTACCCCCTTTAGCAGGGATAATTTTGCAAAGAGAGGAGGAGGTTGTACAAACAACGCTTTGTTAAAACGTATAGCTGTATTGTGCAATAATTAAGGTATTCTCTCACGCTGTTTGAGTGTGTACATAAGCTTCATAAAAATGAAAATGATAAATCATGGTTAGCATGGTTCAAATCTAAAAAATATAAATGTTTAGATTTGGATATCACTCTCCTTGATTCCTAACAATAATATAAAAGGCGCATTTCTTCATGAAATCAAAAATGATATCTCAACGTGTTTTACACCCTCAATATATTGTTGATGAATTGGGAAATAAAACAAATGTCATCTTAACGAAAAAAGAATATAAGGGGTTACTCGATGACATTGATGATTTATTAGGTTTGTTAGCAGATGGAGGGGGGGCGCAAATTCAAACTACAGCAAGCCAAAATGATACACAAGTTGAAAAAGAACTCAGTTTATTGAAAAAACACCATGATCATGTACACAGTATCATGGGGGATCTAAATACCTTTCAACGCATGAAAAAAGAAGCCCAACGTCAATTGCTTATGCAGAAATTGATGAAAAACCTTGAAACAACCTTGCAAGAAATGCGTTCTCAATTAGGGGAAGTCAAGCAATTTTCAAAGCCAGCAGACTTATTTAATTTTCCTGAATTACCTAAAAATTTAGTGATTAATACGGCAGAATTAAAAAATATAAAAAATACCTTACTGGCTGATAGCACAGAAAGCTCTCGTCCCCCTCTTATTATACAAGCCCCTGCTGGGGCAGGAAAAAGTGTGTACTGTAACGCACTAGGGCGCGATGCAGATATACGTAGCCGCTATAGCGATGGTATTTATTGGGTGAACTTAGGACAAGATGCAGATGTATTAGGTCTGTTGAGCCAATTAATTCGAGATATTGAGCAAGATCAAAGCTTAGAGTTTATTGATGATGAAACTGCCAGTGAGTACTTGCAAGAGTTATGTAAAACCCGAAGCTGCTTATTCATACTGGATGATGTACGTGATGCCCAAGATATTATGGTATTTAATATCAGTGCTGAAGCTTGCCAAATTATCATTAATGGTAATGATGATGAAGTGATGAATATTGTTAAATACTTCATTCCATTGGCTCAAGAGCTTAACTTAACAACAGCGACTGAAGAGCAAGGTTTAAAAATTCTTGCGCGTTATAGTCGCATGGTCAATTTTGAGGCAAGTAAAGCCCCTGTGCAAATGAAGCAAGTAGTCAAACTTGCGCAGCATTTACCCCAGTGTTTAAAATACCTCTCCTACGCCATCACCGATCCAAACAAACCTGATTGGGCTTCATTAATTCAAGTATTACAAGATGAAGACTTTGAGCTTCCTGAAAAATACCCTCGCCCATTAATGTTGGCATTACAAAGTAAAGTTGACGAATTGGGTGAATCAGCTGAATACTATTATGCCTTAGCTGTTTTTGCTGGTTATACCGCCATCCCTCAAAAAGCGATAGAGTTATTGTGGCAATACCTCTATCAACTCTCTGCTGAAGAATCAAATGAGTTTATTAATAAGTTAGTTTTACAAGATTTATTACGTGTTCATACCATGAATAATGTGCACTACATTAATTTATCCAGTGCACAATATGAGTATCTTGTGGCAGAGTCTGAAGCAGAATTGGATAAACTACATAATCATTTACTCACTGCTTACCGTCGTCATTGCGGGCAACACGGTTGGATGAATGGACCTAATGATCACTACTTCTTCCAACATCTAGCCACCCACTTACACTATGCAAAACGTACTAATGAATTAAAAACCCTTTTAGTTGATTATGATTGGATTAATAAAAAACTACAGCATTGCAGCATCCATTCATTAGTGATGGATTATGAATTTTTAGAAGGCAAAGAAATTGAACTGATTAAGCAAGCTCTCTATGATGCCGCCCCCAGTTTAGCCTCCAGTCGTGATGAGCTTGCCAACCAATTACTTGATCACCTCTGGGAAAAGAATGAAGCAGACAATTCACTGAAATCTATTCAAGCCCTGATTAACCAAGCCCAAGAAATTGCACCTGATTGGTACTGGGAACCACCATTTCCTGATGAAATGCTATAAAATAGCCAGCACTATTTCTTATCATTGATGATTGAACACGCATCAAGGGCACAACGAAAGGACGTTATATATGGAAAGGGATGAAGCAGTCAGCTTGATGATGAAGTTGCTCAAGCTGATGTTAAAAGAAGGCGGTTCAGATTTATTTATCACCGCAGGTTTCCCCCCCGCGATGAAATTGAAGGGGAAAATGACCCCGATGATGAAAAAGCCGCTGACCCCAAATGATTCGCAAATGATGACTCAAGCGATCATGAATGATAAGCAGCTAAAGGAATTTGAGGACACTAAAGAATGTAACTTTGCGATTGCTCCGCCTGGGGTGGGACGATTTCGTGTCAATGCCTTTGTACAGCAAACCTATCAGGGGATGATTTTGCGTGCAATTGAAACCACAGTACCCAACTTTGATAAATTAGGCTTACCCCCTATTTTAAAAGAAGTGATTACCGCTAAAAATGGTTTAATTGTGATGGTTGGGGGAACAGGGTCAGGTAAGTCCACTACCATGGCAGCGATGATCGATCACCGTAATGCCAGCAGTTATGGTCATATTATCACGCTTGAAGATCCCATTGAGTATGTTCACCCACATAAAAAATGTGTGGTCACACAGCGTGAAATTGGTACTGATACTGATAGCTGGGAAGCGGCTTTGCATAATACCTTGCGTCAAGCTCCTGATGTGATTTTATTAGGGGAGATTCGAGATGCGGAGATCATGAACTTTGGTTTAGAGTTTGCGCAAACGGGTCACTTAGCGATGGCAACTTTACACGCGAATAATGCTAACCAAGCAGTTGACCGTATTTTAGGTTTCTTTGAAACAGAGAAACAGAAAAAACTAATGCAAGATATTAGTTTAAACTTACGAGCTATTATTTCACAACGTTTGATTCGTACCGTGGATGGTGGACGCTGTGCAGCGATTGAGATTTTATTAAATTCTCCTTTAATTGCTGAATTGATTGCCACAGGGGATATTGCAGGGATTAAACCCATTATGGCAAAATCCTCTGAATTAGGGATGCAGACCTTTGACCAAGCTTTATTTGCTTTTCATGAACAGGACAAAATTAGTATGGAAGAAGCCTTAAAAAATGCAGATTCTGCTAATGAGTTAAAACTAAAAATCAAGCTTGAAGGAAAAGGAGCTGGAGGCTTAAGCACTGGTGGGCTAACCCTAGAGGATAAAGAAGAAGAAGACGATTAATTAATCATTCCGTGTAGTGTCTATATCATGATATAGACACTACACAGGGGTGTTGAAAGCTTTATACCTTAAACTTTATGGTACACCTTGCTACCTTGCTGTTTAAATTCAGCTGATTTCTCTTTCATCCCTTCCTCTACAGCAACCTTAATATTACCAATCCCCTTTGTTTTTGCATAATCACGTACATCTTGCGTAATTTTCATTGAGCAGAAATGCGGGCCACACATTGAGCAGAAATGTGCTACTTTTGCAGAATCTTTTGGTAAGGTTTCATCATGATATTCACGTGCACGTAATGGGTCTAAACCTAAGTTAAATTGATCTGCCCAACGGAACTCAAAACGGGCTTTAGATAAAGCATTATCACGTACCTGTGCCGCAGGGTGTCCTTTCGCTAAATCTGCTGCATGAGCTGCAATTTTATAAGTCACAATCCCTTCACGTACATCATGCTTGTTAGGTAGACCTAAATGCTCTTTAGGGGTCACATAACATAACATGGCACACCCATACCAGCCGATCATGGCAGCCCCAATCCCTGAGGTAATATGATCATACCCTGGGGCGATATCTGTGGTTAAGGGACCTAAGGTATAGAAAGGGGCTTCATCACAACAATCCAGTTGTTTGGTCATGTTCTCTTCGATCATGTGCATGGGCACATGCCCCGGCCCTTCAATCATCACCTGAACATCATGTTCCCATGCGACTTTAGTTAATTCACCTAAGGTTTCTAATTCAGCAAATTGGGCTTCATCATTGGCATCTGCTAACGACCCTGGGCGTAAACCATCTCCTAATGAGAAAGACACATCATAGGCTTTCATGATTTCACAAATTTCTTCAAAATGAGTGTATAAGAAACTTTCTTCATGATGCGCTAAACACCACTTAGCCATAATAGAGCCACCACGAGACACAATCCCTGTTAAACGTTTTGCGGTGAGGGGCACATGGGCTAAACGAATGCCTGCATGAATAGTAAAATAATCTACCCCTTGCTCAGCTTGTTCAATCAAAGTATCACGGAATAATTCCCATGTCAGATCTTCGGCTTTTCCATTCACTTTTTCTAAAGCTTGGTAAATAGGTACCGTGCCAATGGGTACAGGTGAATTACGGATAATCCATTCACGGGTTTCATGAATGTTTTTTCCTGTGGAGAGATCCATCACTGTATCGCCCCCCCAACGGGTGGACCACACCATTTTCTCCACTTCTTCAGAAATAGAAGAGGTGGTGGCAGAGTTACCAATATTTGCATTAATTTTCACTAAGAAATTACGCCCAATAATCATTGGCTCAACTTCAGGGTGATTAATATTGGCAGGAATGATAGCACGCCCACGTGCTACTTCATCACGTACAAATTCAGGGGTAATCACATCGGGAATTTTTGCCCCAAAAGAGTTACCAGCGTGTTGTTGTTTTAATAAGTCACTGCTAATATTCTGTAAACGCTGATTTTCACGAATGGCAATATATTCCATTTCAGGAGTGATAATACCTTGACGAGCATAATGCATTTGAGTGACATTTTTACCTGCTTTAGCGCGACGGGGTTCACGTAAATGCTCAAAACGTAATGCATCCAATGAATTATCATTTAAACGTTGTTGTCCATAACTTGAACTAATAGTATCTAATTGTTCTGTATCAGCACGTTCTTCAATCCATGTACTACGAACAGCAGGAATTCCTTTACGCAAATCGACATTTACATTTGGGTCAGTATACACCCCTGATGTATCATATACGCTAATGGGTTCGTTTTTTTCATTTCCTGATTCAAGCTGTGTATCGCTGAGTTGAATCTCCCGCATGGGCACTTTAATATCGGGGCGGCTCCCTTGTACGTAGATTTTGGTTGAATTGGGAAATGCCTGTGTGCTTTCAGGGTCTAATTGATCGGTGTTCTGTACTATATCTTGAGGTCTTGCGCTCATGTATTCTGCCTATATGGGTATCTATAGAAAAACTCAGCGCAAAAAACCCCTGCAGCTTGCAGGCTTCCCTACGCTGGAATTATCCAATTCAGGTTCAAAGGGTTTATCTCAGCTCATCGCACCCCTAGCCGCTTTTGTCGCGAACATTATATAATAGCAAACTTCATTGCAAGATGACGTATTTATTTTTATAGGAAGACCATAATGTCTGAACTTAATTTAGACCAAGCTCGTTTTAACATGATTGAACAACAAGTTCGCCCGTGGGATGTCATGGATCAGCAAGTTTTGGATTTAATGTCTAAACTTACTCGGGAAAATTTTGTTCCTGATACTTACCGTGATCTTGCTTATGCGGATATTGATGTACCTGTTGCAGATAACCAAATTATGCTTGCCCCTAAATTTGTGGCGCGCTTGTTACAAGGTTTACAAGTTCAAGCTGAAGAGAGTATTTTAGAAATTGGTACAGGGTCTGGTTACTTAACTGCTTTATTAGCACAACTTGGCAAACAGGTTGATAGTGTGGATGTACGCAGTGATTTCACTGAGCAAGCAAGTAACCGTCTTAATGCTTTAAATATTGAGAATGTAAGCTTAAGTACAGGGGATGCAATTAATGGATGGAATACAGATAAAAAATATGATGTAATTGTATTAACAGGCTCTGTCCCTGTATTGAAATCTCATTTTCAGCAACAATTAAATGTGGGGGGACGTTTATTTGCTTTTGTTGGACAAGCCCCTGTCATGCAAGCCTGTGTGATCACACGCCTAAGTGCTGATAGTTTCAGTACTGATATTTTATTTGAAAACTTGATTCCTGCTTTAGATGGTGCGCCTGAACCTGAAGCATTTGTATTATAAGTACAAATAAAATGACTGCTTAAAATTGCATAAGTAAGTTCAATTCATTTTTTGCCTGCTACTATTAACTCATTAGGGGTAAGGCAAAAAAATGACTTCCTTATTTTGCTAGCTCCTAGGTAAAAAATGATGCAGCATATAACCCCTGTTGAATTAAAGCAAAAACTTGCGACAGGTTTTGCACCTGTGTTAGTAGATGTACGTGAGCGATGGGAATTTGATATTTGTCATATTGAAGATGCCTTATTAATTCCTTTACACAGCTTAGCTGATACCTACCAGACACTTGACAACAGTCGTCCCATTGTCTTGATTTGTCATCATGGCATACGCAGCCAGCAAGCTGCGTATTTTTTAGATAGTGCAGGCTTTGAGGTCATTAATTTAACAGGGGGGATTGATGCATGGGCACATGATGTTGACCCCAGTATGCCTAGTTACTAGGTTTATAATTATAACTTTAATAAAAATGCCTTTTCAGACGCTTCATAAGGAAGCAATAGGAGCTAATTTTTTATGCATAAGACACTCCAACTAGTTTTACTTTCTAGCTGTTTTATCTACTCAGGCGTACAGGCTGAAAATTTAATTGATGTATTTAAACAAGCAGAACAAAATAACCCTTCTTTAAAAATTGCTAACAGTGAACGTTTAGCTATTTTAGAGAAAAAACCTCAAGCTCAATCACAACTTAATCCACAGGTTAGTATTGGGGGGGATGTAACCCAAGCACTTAATCAACAAAATTTTTTCACAGGTGATACTTTTGAAAATACCAGTGCAGGTTATAACGTTTCATTAAGCTATGCTCTATACCGTCGTGCAGCTAATATTCAAATTAAACAAGCAGACAGTCAAATTAGCCAGTCTGAATCAAATTACACCACTGCTTACCAAAACCTCATTGAAAACGTAGCCGCACGCTATTTTGATGTATTAGCAGGTAATGATAATGTGGAATATGCGGTGAGTACAAAAACGGCCATTCAACGCCAACTTGATCAAACTACGCAACGATTTGATGTGGGTTTAATTGCGATTACTGATGTACAAGAGGCTCAAGCTGGGTATGACCTTGCAGTAGCAGATGAAATTTTAGCCCGTAATCAACGTGATAATGCTTTAGAAGCATTGCGTGAAGTCACAGGTTATTATTACAATGAATTATCTGGTTTAAAAAGTGAAGTGAGTTTAGCCAGCCCTGATCCTGCTAATATTGAAGCATGGGCAAAAACAGCATTAGAGCATAACCCACAACTAGAGGCTGCTAAGTTTTCCTTAGAGATTGCACGCCAAGAAATTGAACGCCAACGTGCAGCGAAAAAACCCACGGTTGATGTTGTTGCGCAACACGGTTACCGTGATACCTTACGCGGTGATAGCAATCCTATGGCAAGCTATCGTACACAAAATAGTGTGGGTGTACAGTTAAGCTATTCTTTATACCAAGGGGGGGCAATTCGCTCACGTATCAGAGAAGCGCAACAACGTTATACGCAAGCCATGGATCAAGTTGAACAAGTACGTCGTACTGTAAATCGTAGTGCACATAATGCTTATTTAAATGTGTTGGCTAACATTAGCCAAACCAAAGCCTTAAAACAAGCTTTAGTGTCTACTAAAACAGCTTTAGATGCGATTCAAACAGGGTTTGATGTAGGGACACGTACTTCTGTTGATGTATTAAATGCACAACGTGACTTATTTGCTGCACAACGTAATTACTCTCGTGCACGTTATGATTATTTATTAAATACACTGCGCTTAAAACAAGCCGCTGGCTTAATTGCCGTGGATGATTTAGCTAAAATTAATAAATTATTAGTCAGCACAGAAAGTGTGAATGAAAACAGTGACAATACAGCAGAAGAAACCGCTGAAGAAAATAGTTAGTATTTAGTAGATTACTGTATTTACATGAAAAAAGGGGGCTTATCATAAGCTCCCTTTTTTATTCTTTATTTAATTATCCTAAAACTCAAGCAGAGCTTCTCTCGTTCCCACATGTTCTTCACTCCCCTATATTCTGACACTACTATTGAGAATACCTGATGAGAACCCCTAAACCACCCAATCAAGATAATCCTGTAATAGGTTCTTTAAGCGGTGCGTGGTATCTGCAATATCTTCTTCCGCAGCATGTGCAACTTGTGGAATATCAACAATTTCAATAGTATTTAAAATCAATTGATCCATAGAGTTGAAATACTGTACCCACCATACATTTTTAATTTTTGTGCTGGTGATGCGGCAATTGCCATAACCACGGGATAAAATACGGGTATGCCCATAGCCCAATTTTTGTTTTAAATACTGCTGATCTTCTTCTGTAATGGGGAGCAGTGAAATATTAATCACATGGGCTGCTTGCCCGCGTGTTATGCTTTTTTGTTTTGCTTGGATTTCATTTAAAATCGACGGAGCATTCATTAAGTTGTCAGGCATATCTGCTAAATCAAAGCTGGCTTGATTATCTGCTTCAGTTACAGTATGTACACATTCTGGTACAGGACACACGGCAATACTGATATCTGTAATCTCTTGATCTTGATTTAAGTATTGAATTTGCCAAATACCCGCCATTACAGACTCTTGAATTTTAACACTCTGTTGCCCTTCACAGTGTATTTTAACCTCTCCATCCCCTAAAATTTGCCCGACTAAGCGTAAATTTTCAGTATCCAGTTCATTTAAACTCAAGTAAAAATCTTTTTTATCTTGCTGATACTGTTGTAATGCTGCGTATAAAGTTTGCATTACATGTTGGGTGGCACTCATGCCTACCACTTCTTCAGGCTCAGGCAAAATGGGGGCGTGATAACTCTCCATATCTTTTGGCATCGGCATATAGTCTAAGCCATCATCATCCCATTCACTATTTGGATTAGAAGAGAGAACAGTCGTTTTTTCAGGATAAATAGGAATTGTTTTTGCCATGATAGTAACTCGATCTTAATTAGGTGGTAGTGTAATCATCACATATTGTTATCTTTCTTATCATATATGCGAATTTTTATTAAACGTTAGACTGGCGTAATCTCAGCTAATAGTGCTTGTGCTGTCTCATGCATGGCTTTATCCCCTGCGGCAATCACACGCCCATCAGAATATAAATCTAAAGCTTTGCCTTGCCAATCAGTGATAGTCCCCCCTGCATTTTCAATCACAGGCACCAATGCACAATAATCATAAGGAGACAGGGTTGCTTCCACCACTAAATCAACAAAACCAGAAGCTAATAAAGCATAGGCATAACAATCACAGCCATATAGTGGAATTTTTACATGTTCACATAAGTGTTGAAAGGCAGCAAAGTCAGCTTTACCAAAAATAGCAGGAGAGGTGGCATATAACATGGCTTCACCGATATCACCACAGGCACGACTATTCACAGCTTGTCCATTCAGTGTTGTCGGTAAACCTACCCCACCAATCCAGCGTTCTCGAGAAATCGGTTGGTTAATAATGCCTAATACAGGCTTACCATGATGTAATAGTGCAATCAAAGTACCAAATACAGGTTTACCTGTAATAAATGATTTAGTGCCATCAATGGGATCAAGTACCCAAACATATTCTGCATCCGTATTATTACAGCCTGTTTCTTCCCCATAAATGCCATGATCAGGGTAGCAAGTTTGAATCAGATCACGCATCACCTGTTCTGCTTCTTTATCCGCAATAGTGACAGGGCTGGCATCGGCTTTGTCATCCACATTAATGGGGGTACGAAAATAACCTTGAATAATATGCGCACTGGCATCAGCAAGACGATGGGCAAGACTGATAAATTCAGCAGGTAGAGAAGTTAATTGATCTGTCATAATTACGTATAAAAAAAGAGTGAAAAAGCATTTTTTGATAAAATAGATGAGTGTGCTATGTTGATGCATAGTTTATTTTTTTACAAGTTTGTTTTAACACTATGCCTATAACTGAAATATTTTTAGTCCGTCACGGTGAAACCGAATGGAATGTACAACAACGTCTACAAGGACATGCTGACAGTCCCCTTACTGATATTGGGCATCAGCAAGCTGAAGCTTTAGCAGGAAGCTTGCAAAACTATGATTTTGATGCGATTTATAGCAGTGACTTGAAGCGTGCTGTGGATACGGCAGATAAAATTGTGTCTAAAAATGGAGGGCAATTACAAGAAGATTCACGTATTAGAGAACGTCATTTTGGGGTTTTGCAAGGCTTAACAACAATTGAAATGGCAGAACAGCACCCCCACGTATGGCAACAGTATCAAAGTTATGCCCCTGATTATTGTATTCCTGAAGGGGAAAGTGCAAAAGAATGCTTGCAACGTGTGGTACAGTGTTTTGATGAATTGGTGACAAAACATCAAGGAAAACGAATTCTTATTGTGACCCATGGTGGTATTCTCAGTATTTTTTTAAAATACGTATTAAAAATTCCCCTTGATACCCCGCGTCGTTATCAACTGTTAAACAGTAGTTTAAATATCTTTACTTATGATAAAGAATGGATGTTATACAGTTGGGGAGATATGTGTCATGTACACAATGTACGCAGCTTAGACGACAATACCAATACATAAGAATTGATTAAGGTGTTATTTTTACCTTACCCTGTGAATCGTTTACAGGTTAGCTTTAAAACTGAGTGATTATGGAAGCCATCGCTTTAGATGTAGAGCAACAAGCTCTACACGAATTTACTGAAAAAGCCTATTTAGATTACGCTATGTACGTGATTTTAGATCGGGCACTCCCTAACATTGCGGACGGGCTAAAACCCGTACAACGCCGTATTGTATACGCCATGTCTGAATTAGGCTTGAAATCACATAATAAATTTAAGAAATCAGCACGTACCATTGGGGATGTATTAGGAAAGTTTCACCCACATGGTGATAGTGCCTGTTATGAAGCGATGGTGCTGATGGCACAAGACTTTTCTTATCGCTATCCGTTAGTAGATGGACAAGGGAACTGGGGATCAGCTGATGATCCTAAGTCTTTTGCAGCCATGCGTTATACCGAGGCACGCCTTGCACCTTTTGCAGAAGTATTACTGGCGGAATTAGGGGAAGGAACCGTTGATTGGCAACCCAATTTTGATGGCACTTTAAAAGAACCACGTGTCTTACCCTCTCGTTTACCCAATATTTTATTAAATGGTGGTTCAGGAATTGCGGTAGGGATGGCAACTGATATTCCGCCCCATAATGCCAGTGAAGTGATTCAAGCCAGTATTGCCTTATTAAAAAATCCCGCTTTAACAGTTGAAGAGTTATGTGAGTATTTACCTGCGCCTGATTATCCTACTGATGCAGAAATCACCACCTCTAAAGCAGATTTAATCAAGATCTATAAAACAGGACAAGGCTCGATACGAATGCGTGCCTGTTATACCTGTGAAGACGGTGATGTGATTATTACTGCCTTACCACACCAAACTTCTGGGGCGAAAATCATCAGTCAAATTGCCGCATTGATGCAGGCAAAAAAACTGCCGATGTTATCTGATGTACGGGATGAATCTGATCATGAAAATCCTGTACGGATCGTATTAGAACCGCGTTCAAATCGTATTGATATTGATACCTTAATCAATCATTTATTTGCCACCACTGATCTAGAACGTAATTACCGCGTTAATATGAATATGATTGGCTTAGATGGGCGGCCACAGGTTAAGAATTTACAGCAGTTATTAAGCGAATGGTTGAGTTTTCGTCAAGACACCGTACGCCGTCGTTTACGTTATCGTTTGGATAAAATTTCTCAACGTTTACATATTCTTGCTGGTTTACGTATTGCTTATAGTCAACTTGATAATTTAATTGCTATTATTCGTGATGAGGATAAACCTAAAGAAATACTTATTGCTCAATTAGGTTTATCTGAAATCCAAGCACAAGCCATTTTAGATTTAAAATTACGTCAATTAGCACGTTTAGAAGAAGCAGCAATTGAGAAAGAGTATCAACAATTAGATAAAACACAGCAAGAGCTGAATGCTTTATTAGAAAGTGAGCGAAAGCTCAAGAATTTAGTGATACGCGAGCTGAAAGAAGATGAGAAAAAATTTGCTAACCCACGCCGCAGCCCGTTAGTAGCACGTATTCAAGCGCAAGCAGTGAGTGAAACCCAATTAATTAATGCTGAACCTGTAACCGTAGTGTTATCTGCAAAAGGTTGGGTACGTGCAGCAAAAGGGCATGAGATTGAACCTGTAAATATGAGTTATCGCACGGGGGATGAGTTTGCTGCGGCTTGCCAGACTAAGACGAATCAGTCTATTGCTTTTTTAGATAATAAGGGGCGCAGTTATAGCACCACAGTGCATAGTTTACCCTCGGCGCGTGGGCAGGGTGAGCCATTGAGTGGGCGTTTTAATCCCCCAGCAGGATCACAGTTTTTACATATTTTGGCAGATGCCCCAGAGCAGCATTATCTATTTGCTTCTAGTGCTGGTTATGGTTTTATTACCTGTTTTAATGATTTATTGACTAAGAATAAAGCAGGAAAAGCCGTGTTAAATTTACCTGAAGGGGCTGAGTTTTTCCCACCCTTAGCGATTCAAGAGGGGGTCACACAGTATGTGGTGGTCACCAGTGGGGGTTATTTAGCCATTGTTGATTTGGAAGAGTTGCCTGTATTAAGTAAAGGAAAAGGGGTTAAGTTAATCAATATTCCTACCAAAAGTGATGAAACTGTGCAATTACTTTATGCATTACCCCCTCAACATCAATTATGTATTCATGCAGGAAAACGGACTTTAACTTTTAAAGAACGTGATATTAATGCTTGTCATGTTAAGCGTAACCAACGGGGTTTAAAACTTCCACGCGGTTATCAAAATGTGACTGAAGTGATTTTTGAGCCATTTCCTAGTTAAGGGGAAATGTTTAGGGTAGTCCTAAATTTAGGACTACCAAAGATACAAGTGAGGTTGCACACAACACCGCTGTAGTAAAACCTACTTTGGTTCAGCTAATAAAAAATCGATTTTTTTATCTTCTGCATTCACACGTGCCACTTTAATCCGTACAGGATTAAATAAGCGGTACACTTTTCCTGAACGTTTGCCCACTAAACATTGCTTTTCAGGTTCATGATGATAGTAATCATTTTCTAAACTTGAAATATGTATCAAACCATCAATAAATAAACCGTTTAGCTCTACAAATAAGCCAAATGGTGTTACGGCTGAAATAATACCATCAAACTCTTCACCTAAGTGTTTTTTCAGGTAGTCACATTTTAACCAAAAAATGACATCTCGACTGGCATCTTCAGCCCGTCGTTCTGTCATTGAGCAATGCTCACCAATCTCAGTGAAGGCACTGGCTGGATAATGGAATTTTTCAGGTGGCTTTCCTTTTAATACATGACGAATGGCACGATGTACTAATAAATCAGGGTAGCGGCGAATAGGTGAGGTGAAATGCGTATAGTGTGTATAAGCCAAACCAAAGTGCCCTTTATTTTCAGGGGTATATACTGCCATACGTAAACTGCGCAATAATACAGTTTGAATAAGGCGTGCATCTTCACGCTCACAGGTGCGTTCAATTAAACGGGCATAATGTTTTGTTTCGGGTGTTTCTTTTCCTGCAATACGTAAACTTAAACTATTTAAAAATTTACGTAATTCAGTTAATTTCTCAGTTGTTGGTCCTTCATGAATACGGTATAAAAACGGCATTTCATGTTTATCCAACCACTCTGCTGTGGCCACATTGGCTGCCAGCATCATCTCTTCAATCAACTTGTGTGCATCATTACGTACAACAGGCTGAATAGTCTCTAACTTACCTTGATCATCAAAAAGCAGTTGGGCTTCAGTAGTTTCTAGCTCTAATGCACCCCGTTTTAAACGTCGCTTATGCAATAAATGATATAAACCTTGCAAATGTGCAATATGCGGAATGACTTCAGGATGTGGGAAGCCTTCTTGATTCCCTGCTAAAACTTTTGCCACTTGTGTATAAGTTAAACGCGCAGCAGAACGGATAGTTGCTTCAAAAAAGCGAATACGGCGAGTACGCCCATAAAAATCAATCGCCATTTCACAGACAATCGCTAAACGATCTACTTGGGGATTTAACGAGCATAAACCATTTGATAATACTTCTGGTAACATCGGTACAACCCGATTAGGGAAATACACCGAGGTGCCCCGCTCATAAGCTGCTTTATCTAATGCTGTATCAGGTTTTACATATGCAGAGACATCTGCAATAGCAACTTTTAGTAACCAACCTTTACCACGCGGTTCACAGTAAACAGCATCATCAAAATCACGCGAATCTTCCCCGTCAATAGTGACAAAAGGAATATCACGCATATCTTCACGCCCTGTATACGCCCCTTCGGGTACCGTATCCTGTAAGGGTGCGATTTCCGCTTCAACTTCTTCTGACCATTGATTAGGTAGCTCATAACTACGAATAGTTACATCTGTTTCAATGCCTTCTGCCTCATATTCACCAATAATATCAGTGATTTCACCTAAAGCAGGCTCATGACGTGTTGGATAATCAGTGATAGTAAGAGCAACAATTTCTCCATGCTTGGCATGCATTCGCTTATCAGCAGGGATTAAAATATTATGGGTAATCCGTTTATTACTGGGCTCAACAAAAGCAATTGTTTTCTTTTCATGAAAACGTCCAACAACTGTTTTCACAGCTCTTTCTAGTACATCAACGACTGCCGCTTCACGTCGTCCACGGTGATCCGTTCCCACCACATTGGCTAAAATACGGTCATTATGCATCAAGGTAGTCATTTGATGTTCTGTTAAAAATAAATCATCTCCTTCATCATCGGAGACAAGAAAGCCGTAGCCATCAGGGTGTGCAATAATCCGTCCACGGATTAAATCCATTTTAGCGACAATACCATATTCACCGCGACGGTTGCGTATTAATTGCCCATCACGTTCCATCGCCCGTAAACGACGACGTATTGCTTCAAACCGCTCAGCATCTGATTTATCAATGTTAAAAATAGCGGCAATTTTAAATAGTTTTAATGGCTTTTCTGCTTTTTCAATCTGGAGGGTGATATATTCACGACTAGGGACAGGGTTTTTATATTTTTCCGCCTCTCTTTTAGCAAACGGGTCTTTATTTTGTGACTTCTTACGACGACTCATTGACAACAAACTCTCTATAAATTAGAATCCGAAGTTATTTTCCACCTGCCGAGGTGGCGAAATTGGTAGACGCGCCAGCTTCAGGTGCTGGTGGAGGCAACTCCGTGAAGGTTCAAGTCCTTTCCTCGGCACCATCTCTTAACTTCTTCTAAAGAATGACTATTTTTTTATTCATTCTCATTTAATCTTTCTTATACCTTTTTAAAAAAGGGTATAACACTCCATCCCATTTATATTTTCAATTATTTTTATAATGTTAAATAAAAAACGATCTTAGCAGCGTACCTTATCATGTTTTTATATAAAACACAGGTCATTTATCTAAAAAAATAATAATTGTTATAAATATCACAATCAGTTCAACATTTTCTCGCTTTTTATCGTCTATATTTTTTATTCTTAATCACTTATCTCTTTCTTTATACAAATACTATTTTATGAAGAAATAAAAATATACCCATAATTGAATAAGTTGCTTTCTCTCCTAATATTATCCACACTATTTAACCATAAAATAATAAAGGTTAACCATGCAATTATTAAAAAAATCAGATGATGAAATACTGGCTGTGGTGAATCCACTGATGGACAATTTAATGGAGGCTTCTACTGAAATTGACTATGAAAAACACACTCGTGATTTTTCATCTCGCATAGAAAATCATTTAACACCTGAATCATTAAGAAAAATTTGTGAAAAATATCAACAACGCTGGGGAATATTTCAGCAACGAGAATTTATTGCTTTATTTCGTCGTGCTGATTCTATTGCAGTCATTTGGAAACAGTTTTGCTCAAAAAGTAAGGATGAATACGTAGCAGAGGCTGTTTTTAAAGAAGAAAATGGAAGAGTCGTGGTTGATCATGTATTTGTGTTTTGATCATTTTTTGAGCTTTGCCCTAAAGTTATCCAAGCTACAGTATGACTAAATAGTAAAGTACTTATAATATGCATGGTAGATTATCACTAAAATACGTAAAGTAATTTTACTAATAAAGCCAAGTTCAATAGAACATAATTCTCCACTATAATTTATTTCATTTTAATATACAAATTCAGTTGGTTATACAATAATAGTGGAGGGGGATTGATATATTGAAATATATTATGTGTAGCATTATTACATTATGTTAGCTTGGTAGTCCTGCATAACCTGCATAAGTAGTGTAAAAATTATAACTCAGCCTAAATTATTTGGATACTCGCTTCTTCATAGCACTATATTTTCAGGGCTACCGTTTTTTATAGTATTGGTGCTGAGGAGTGAAGCCCACTTATAATGAATTAAATATAGTGACACATCTTTGCTGTTAATAAAGTGGCAACAGTTAGATCAGCTGTTGTTCCGGGGTTGATCTGTCGCACTTTTAGCTGCTCATCAAAATGCATCAATTGCTTATAGTGAGTGGGTAAAGTACGTAAGTATTTTTGAAAAGATTTTGCCCCTGTTTGTACTTGTATTGCGGTATTTTCCCCATACTTTCGTACAATATGAGAATCTAAAAAACGGCTTAAATATTGAATATATAAGTAACTTGTTGACCAAGATGAGCTTAAACCACTATGTAAACCTTGATACATTGCAGGTAAGCCAATAGTAAAAATATCTTGGTATGCATTGGCATACTGATAAGCAATTTTATCCTCTTGCTGGGCATCCTGCATAATGGTATATAAACTTTCTGTAGGAGCCGTGTATACATCATATTTTGTACGTTGCCCTAAACCCTCAGGGCGAGCTAAACGAATTGCTTGATAGGTGTATTCAGCATCTTTAATGGTTAAATTGCGTAATAAATGTGCCAAACTTTGAATAAATGGTTTTTGGGGATGTTGTGCAGCGGCAACTAATGGTACAACTAATAAAATAATCCCAAGGTTCGTATTTTTATTAACTGCTTTTTGCGTGGCTTCCACACAGGCTAAAATACGCTCTCCTATACTCCATTCACTGCGGGTGATTAGAGGTGCGATGGCATGAGCACTGCGGATAAACTCCTCTTTATGCATACCATGCCCTTGTCTATAAATACTGACATTTCCTACCTTCAAACTATCAACATCAAGTTGGCAAGCCCACAAAACAGCTTGCTGTAATTGGTTGTTACACATTATTTTTTTCTTTATAAAAAGGAGAAACCCTACGCGTAATAAAATCAGTGATTAAAGCATCAGTAATAGAAAAGGGGCAAACTTTTTGTAACCCACGCCATGCAGGCATACTATTGACTTCTAATACGTAGGCTTTACCTGTTTTATCACGAATAATATCTACCCCCGCATAATCAAGACCAATTGCGCGAGTAGCTGCTTCAGCAAGCTGGCTTAATTGTTGGTCGTAAGCCACAAACTGACAGTGTGCACCTTGATTATAGTTGGTTAACCAGTGCGTATTACGGCGTAGCATTATTGCTTTTGTTTTATGATTCACAACAAAGACACGCCAATCATAATACATATTATCGCTGTTTTTTTCTGTATGAACAAATTTTTGTAAATAATACACCCCTGCATAAGGTGTTAGATCTGGCATACTATCTTGGGGAGAAAGACGCTGTATGGCACGTCCTTGTGAACCAAATAAAGGTTTTAGTACAACACTCTCATGTTGCTGCTGTGCACGTGTTATCAATGTATGTAGGTGTTCAGTTGATTCACTTACCCATGTTTCAGGGGTGGGAATGCCCGCATGATGAAGTAAAAAAGAGGTCATGGCTTTATCAACTGTTTTTTCAATGGCTCTTGCACTGTTATATACAGGGATATTCATCTGTTCATAGGCATGTAAAGCACTTAAACGCAAAGTAATTTGTTCGAAGCTCCCTGCTGATACCATACGGGTAAATAAACCTGCGGGAGGGGGAATAGTTGCTTCTTGAGGGTGTACTGATATGGTAGAAGAAGGGGTGAAGTGCCAATGTAAGTGTTGTAAAGAAATATAATATGGCTGGCAATGGTGATGTATTAAGGCATGATGTAACTGTTTGGCATGCCAACCTATTTGATCTGTCAGAATATAAATAGCAGGCTTAAGCAACATAACTAAAAGAATGAGCAATTAAATCTTCGCGAAAAGCCCCTGCATGAAAGCTATTTCCAGATGAAAGGGAGAGTACACTTATTTTTGCAGGGCTGAATAAATAAGGGTCAACTTGAAAAAAATTATATTCATATTCAGCAAATAAATTAATAAAAAGCCGTCCATAATCAGGAGATGTGAAACTGGGCAATTGGCTGGCAAGGTATTTAGCATTCTCGTCCGTACTGATAACACTAAAATGTGCCATACCCGCAAAAAGAATGGCATCATTCACACGCCCCATGGCTAATAAATGATTATCTGTCACAGGGGGGAGAGGAGCGTAAGCTGTACCCTCTATAATTTGATGTAATGGGTAGTCTAATAAATAAGCTTTATGTAATGCAGTTTGTAAACTACGCGCCACAATTTGTGTCATGCCTGCAAGGCTATGTGTGGGGGTTAAAATTAAGGTCAATTGATCGGGTGCAATATTACAATCTGCTGCAATATCTGCAATGACTTTTTTAGGTGGATAGTCAGAAGTTTCTAATACTAAACAGGTTTGTGTAACCTGTTCTTGATGCTGGATATCATCAAATAAAGCTTCTTGTTGTGCGACACAACGTGCTACCCCTGAGCCCATAGCAAAAAAATCATTATGTGATAAATGCCAGCCAGCATACTGTACACCAAGGCAGGCTAAGACAGGTTGGGTGGAGGAAACATGAATTAATGGATATTCTGATGCTTTATTTGCGGGGGTTAAGCTGACTGTTGCTAACCCCCCTAAACAAATTTCTGCAATATGTAAACCTGCTTGAATACTGCCTTGATGAGCAATTCCTGCATCAATAAGTGTACATCCTAGTTCACCTGTTAACACTCCAAGCCCTAAAACACTGGCATTTTCTTGTAAATTATCCAGTAGTGGTAAGGTTAAGGTATGTAAATTAACAGGAGGGTTAGTGCCCAGCTGCATGGTGTTTTGTCCAATGTTTTAAATAATGGCGTACTTGTTGTTGGCGATCTTGTACACGTTGTTGGCATTTTTTACCCTGTGCAAAGACAGTGCAAATCGGTTGCCCTGCATGAATTTGAGTATGTGCAATGGGATGGTCAGCTGTCCATGCAGGCCACTTAAGTGCAGCAGGAATAGATAAATCATGCTGAGCATACACAATGGCATGGGCGCGTAGATTTTTAGGGCGAGGAAGATGCTTAGGTAAACGTCCTTTACAAGCTTCAAGGTGCCAATAAAAGAGATTACCATGCAGTTGATGTAATTCAAAAGTAATGGTAGGGCGAGGATTAATCTCCAATACATGAAACCCTGTTGCATTGAGTACAATATCCATACTACATAACCCTACTAATTTCACGTGCTCAACCAATGCACTGACAGCATCTTGTAACTGTGTTTGTAAGGGCATATCTAACACGCTCACCGCCCCTTCATAAAGAAAAGGTTTATTATCAAATAAAATATTTGCCCATAATTCATTATAACCGATAATTAATGCTTCACTCCCATTAGCAAGAAACAAAACAGAGTGAGGGTTACCCATTAATTCTTTTTGGTAATAATGATGTTGTGTTATTTTTTCTGTGCGACTACAGGGGTGAATATGGTACCCCCCCGCGCCACCAATGATTTTTGTTAACCAGCCTGATACCTGTTCAGGTTTTTCTAATTGTGTTTCAGGGGCGGGAATAGCTAATTTTTTTAATAATGGAAAAAAATGTTGTGGTTCTTTTACCTGTTTCACTACTTCCGCAGAGTTACCGTATAAACGTCGCCCTTTTGCTAAATGTGTTAGTAAATCGGGACAGTGTTCAAACCCTGTTCCATAAGTAAAAGCTGTATTTGGAGGGCAAAGCCGATCAATTTTTTGTATCAAATCTTCTGCATCAAACCCCGCCCCAGCTGTATTAATTTTTGCACAGGCTAAGGTGGAAGCTTGTGTTTCTTCATCATTAAAAATATCGACAACATAAGCAGGTATGCCTGCTTTATTTGCGGCACAAGCAAGTGCACGTCCTGACAAAGCGGCAATGAGAATAGGTGATAATATTGTCATATTTATTTCTCCATATTTTCTAATGCATGCTTAAAAATACTTTTTAAATCAAAAAAATGGACAGCTTCAGTATGTAATAAAGTATGAAGTAACTGCTGCTGTACTTTATTTCTAATATTCCCAACACATAAGGCATTTAATCCCCTTGCTTGTTTTGGGGTAGGCAGTAGTTGTACTTTTTGCTTAGTACTACTAATCCCTTCAATACCTGTAGGGGAGACAATATTTAAATCAACAGCAAGCTCTAAACATTCGGCATGATGTAATTGTTTTTCATCAATGACTCTCACACCTGCATGGGCAGCATTAATAATAATATGCGCATCACGTAATAGCTCCACTTTTTGACTAAAAAGACTGGCTTCTGCACCAATTAGATCAAAATGATAACGGTGATTATAACGTTCTACCACATATTGTATGGCTTGCTGGCTTCGATGGCTTGCCAATACAACACGGGCTTGTAAAGAAGCTGCTAATAAAGCAGTCGCACCACTGACAGCCCCTGAACCACCAAATATAACAATACGTTTATTTTTTAAACTTTTATCTTTTAAATGCTTAATTAATAATAAAATTGTAGCGACAGCCGTTGTATATGCCCCGCGTGGATCGGCTAAAATAGAGACATGAAAAGGCGCGTGCATGGCTTGTTGAGCTTTAGTAATCATCTCATCAGCTAAGGTAATATTACTCCCACCAATAAATAAACTGGTATATTGCTTATGTTTAGGGCTACGAGAATACATAGCATCTTGTACTAATTGATTAATATCGCTTAAAGTGATTTGAGTATAAGAATGTACATGGTCAAATCCTGCATCAATTGCCATATTGACATCAAAAGGACTGATTTGTTTTTCAGGGGTTAATATATGTAATATTTGTGCTTTTGTCATCATACCCGTTCCTTAATTACAGACAAAAAACGTAGGTACCACCCTCGTTTCTGTTGAATTAATACGTAGATAATGTATTGATGCCCCATGAACACATATTTGATAGATACTTATTGTTATATTATGTGTACTAAATTTTGCTATAGCAGCTATTACTAAAAACTTTATTTGTTGTACAGAGTTAACAGCCATAAACCTGATTGCTCCCCATGGATTTTTCCCCTCCTCCTTAACTCTTTTTTGTACAAAAAAATTAGCGATATTTTCTATTTTTGCACGAGCAAGCCAGCCACCTTGCAGAGAAGAGAAGTTATTTCCTAACTCTTTTTTTAGGGAGCTTATTCCAGCTATAAGTACCTGAAAATTGTAATAGGTAGTTGAGAGTAAAGTTTGCATGACTGTTAATTGGCGTAAGTTAAGCGACTAAAATATTTTCAAAAAGAGCTAAGTAGTGAAAAGCAGTATGTTCTCGGTAAACAGGTATATTATAGTGGTGGTGCTCACATACAAGTAAAATACGCCATGATTTAGGAAAATATAAGACTTATTATATTAGAGGGTTAATATACGGGTGAGTGATTGTCCACTATCAAATAACTCCCCATGTTAAAAAGCAACGATTCCTATTCACAAAATATATCCCCATCATTTTAACAGGAAGAGCTAAAGCATAAAAATGTTTATAGGGATTGCCTTATTACTAAGGAAAAATAAATATATGGCTTATTTATATGTCATTAAAAATGCTTATTATAAGCTTTATTTATACAGCACTAAAATAGTATATATTATTTATAATGGCTTATTTTTAGTATGCGTTTTTTTACCCATTAGGTCAAATAGTTTTAATAATACTCAACAGAAATACATGTAAATATTATCTTATTTAAATGTCATTTGTTTTATATTGCTAAATAATATATTGTCTTTATAGCTATCCTAGCTAATATTAGGAGAGAAATTAACAATTCTCACTTATAAAAGTATAAAAGAATTTAAAAAATATCTTCTAAATCACTCTATTTTTCGATTATACTGCACTGCAATAAAAAATAATAATACCTTACATTAAAACATATTTTAAAAAGCAGTTTTTCTTATTGTACTGCTTGCCTTTTTATTTAATTAGTTCATGATAATGAAAACTAAAAGCATTCAAAATAAACTGTATTTAGTGACTTTTTTCATTCTTGTTTTTACTGCAATTTTGATTGCGACAGGTAATATTTTAAAATTTAAAACTATTTACGAAGAAACACTGTCTATTCGTGCGATCACTATTGCAGAAAATGTACGTAAATCTGTTTATAAGAATCTCGATTATTTTCCATTGGAAAATTTTTCAGGGATGGCACATTTTTTACACGGTGTATTAGAAGCGAATCAAGGGATTACATACTGTTATATTAGTAATAAAACGGGGGTGATTTTATATCACTCTGATACAAATAATATGAATAATACCTCTAATTTTATCCCTTCTAACCAACATTTTTTTACTCTACCAACAAGCCATCACACTCGTCATATTAATCATGTACAAGAATCTATTATCCCTATTATTTATGAAAAAAATTACTTAGGTAGTATTCATGTAGGGATTGGTGATAATCAACTTAGTCAAGTCATGACAGATATGTTTTTACAAAGCACACTATTTTTAGGTGTATGTTTATTGTTTGCTATTGTGATCATGTCATGGATTTTAAACCGTAGTATTGTGCGTCCTTTGCGTTACCTTTCTAATACAGTCAACACGATTAAAGAGCAAAACAGCTTAACTCATCGTATTGATATAAAACGAGAAGATGAGATTGGACAGCTTGCTAATAGCTTTAATGCTTTGATAGAAAATATTTATCAGCAATACCAACATGCACAAACTCAGCAAGAAGCACTGCATAAAAGTAATAAAAAACTGGTAAAAGAGGTTGAATCACGCCAATTTGCTGAAAAAGAGCTGATGCAATACCGTGATCAATTAGAAGATTTGGTAGAAGAGCGAACTGAAAAATTAAAAGTTGCCAATAAGGCATTGCAAGCATCAAAAGAAATGGCAGAATCAGCAAATATTGCAAAATCTGCTTTTTTAGCCAACATGAGCCATGAAATTCGTACACCCATGAATGGGGTATTAGGTATGTTGGAATTGGTTAGCAATACCTCCTTAAATCAAACCCAAATGACCTATGTTGATACAGCACAAAATTCAGCTGAGTTACTATTAAATATTATTAATGAAATTCTAGATTTTTCAAAAATTGAAGCAGGTAAATTACATTTAGAGAAAATTGATTTTAATTTACATGAAACAGTGGAAGATGTTGCCGCTTTACTAGCAGAGCAAACCCAGCAAAAAGGACTAGAACTGACTTGTTTTATTTCTCCTGATTTACCTGAAATGTTTATGGGGGATTCCTTACGTTTACGGCAAATTTTATTAAATTTGCTTAGTAATGCGGTGAAGTTCACAGAGACAGGGGAAGTGAGTATTCAAGTATTAGCACAGCATATCCATACTAATTTACCTTCTCCTGAATATGAATTGTATTTTGAAGTGAAAGATTCAGGAATTGGCATCACTGCTGAACAACAAAATTTATTATTTCAACCCTTTACCCAAGCTGATAGCAGTACTAACCGTAAATACGGGGGAACAGGTTTAGGCTTAACCATTTGTAAACGCTTAGTTGATTTAATGGGAGGGGAAATTAAAGTTGAAAGTGAGTTTGGGCAAGGTTCTTCCTTTTCCTTTAGTTTACAGCTTCCTGTTGTAGAGAAGAAAAAAGAACCTGTAAATAAAGATTTATTAAAAGGCTTACAAGTACTGATTGTTGATGATAATAAAACAAACCGCCTGATTTTAGAACATTATTTAGCAAGTTGGGGCATTATGTACCAAAGTGTTGATAGTGCAATCAAAGCGTTAGATTTATTACGTAGTACCCGCCAGAAAATTGATCTGATTTTATTAGATTACCAGATGCCAACTATGGATGGCATTATGTTTAGTAAAATTTTACAAAAAAATGTTGATTTAGCACATTACCCTATCATCATGTTAAGTTCTATTGGGCAATCAAATGAGATAGAAGAGACCGCAAAATCAGCAGGGATCAAGCAGTATTTAACAAAACCAGTACGCCAATCTGTATTATATAATGCTATTGTAACTTTAATGCATGTACATACCTCTATTGAACATACAGTTGTCGATAGCAGTAGTACAAAACAAGTGTTACATGGACATGCTTTATTGGTTGAAGATAATAAAGTGAATCAAATTTTAGGCGCTACCTTATTAAAGCAGTTAGGTTTAACGGTGAGTATTGCCAGTCATGGTTACGAAGCTTTAGAACTGTTAAAAAATGAAGTATTTGATGTGATTTTAATGGATTGCCAAATGCCATTAATGGATGGGTTTGAGGCAACACAATATATCCGTTCAAATGAAGAAGAGAATGAACATATTCCTATCATTGCATTGACAGCAAATGCAATGCAAGGAGATAGAGAGCGTTGCTTAGCTGCAGGGATGGATGATTATTTAAGTAAGCCGTTTAAATCAAAAGGGCTACACGCTATTTTATTACCGTGGTTAACAGATAAAAAAGAAGCTATCAACGTAGAGTAGTTAAAAAAATATGGTTTTAAATGCACAAGCTACTTTGCAGTAGGGCATACAGCCAGAAAATAGAGTGTGCTAGTGATTTAAGTAAAAGGACGCGATGGGAACGAGGGAGTATATAGTTTAAATTATCCTTTTTTTGCTAACAGGTGTATTTCATTTGCCATTCTTGAAAATGTTTTTTCAAATTCATCCCTGCTTTCTCTCATGTTTATCAAAACATTGCCTCTTTGATCTATTTGCTCATCTGACAGTGCAAATATTGGCACATTATGCTCTTGTGATTGAGCAATAAGGGAATTAAAATCTGCTACATTGGCTAGATTATATGGTTCACCACTTGATACACAGTTATTAAAATCTCTCAAGTTTACTGTCATTGATAGTGGTTGAAGTACACGGATAAGTTTTGTATTTACAGTTTCTTTTATTATATCAATCCATTTTTGAAATGATTTAGCTGGAGCTTTATTTCTAGGTCTATATTTTTGTGCAATAAACCCAAGAAACTTTGGCGGGATATTCGGAAGGCGATAATCAATATCTGAATCTCTAAATGGATCAACTTCCTTATGCCATTTTGGGATAACGTTAGATAATGATTTAATTGCTTGAGCACAAAAAAAATCTGGGGATGTTGGAATAATAAAATAATCACTAGACATTAATAAACATTGATTTAATGCTCCAACACTTGGACTCATATCTATAAGGATATAATCAAATTCATACTTATCACCAGTAAGTTTAAGTAATTCACAAATACTTCCTGGTAGATTTCTAATTGCTGGAAGTGCAACACTTGTTGTTAGTGCAACACTAATTTGGGTTTCTATTTCTGATAATTTTAAATTACCACAATATAGAAATAAATTTTCATTTGATGTGGGACATGGATTTCCTGGTTCTAACCCTGTAAAACTTCCTGTCATTACTGGCTTTAAACCACTTGAAAGATCACATCCAGGGTGCTTTTTATAATATTCCTCAATATCCTCAGTAGCATTATAATCAAGAACTAATGCAGTTAAATTGCACTGAGGATCAGCATCAACTATAAGGGTTTTATGCCCTTGTTCAGCAAGCATCCACCCTAAATTAAAGGCTGTTGTTGTTTTACTTACACCACCTTTGTGATTAAATAGGGATATAATTTTCATACAAATACCTTTATTATATAATGGATGTAAACATCATAAACCATATAATCTACTACTACAATAAAGTATAATAATTTATACCACAAAAAAAACCCCGCTTTCCCACCACCATAAGCAATGAAAAAACAGGGTTTTAATAAAGTCAAAAAATAACTAATTTAGTTTTAAACTAATGACTTTCTTTAGGTGTTGCTTGAGGTAACACACTTTGTGGTCGGTTTTGTTTCGCTTGCATCTCATCAAACCAGAGATCATGATGCTGTTTAGCCCATGTCTCATCAACATAACCTGAGACCATACCTTCTAAAGAACCTTCACTTCCAATAGTTGCAATATAAATATGCCCTATCGCAAATGCGATCCATATGATACTCAAACTTGCATGAAGTAAATGTGCAAGCTGTAACTCACCGCGTGTTTGCCCAAAAATGGGGTAACTCATAAATAAGCCAGCAGCACAGACAACACCACCAATAAAGAAGATTGCCCAGTACCACATTTTTTCCCCAGCATTCACACGTCCAGAGCTTGGGTGACCATTACCAATAATACCGCCCCCTTTTAAGAACCACTGAATATCCACTTTTGAAGGAATATTATCCCATAACCACATTAGCAACATAATAACTAACCCCCCCGTAAAGAAAGGACCTAAATAGTTATGCCATGTTTTCGCTAACCCAGCATAAGCAGCAAAAGACTCCTTACCAAACAAGGGAATCAAGGCATATTTACCAAATAATAAACTTAAGCCTGATAATGCCAACACCAAAAATAAAATAGTGACAAACCAATGGATAAAACGTTCAAACACATTCCAACGCGGAACTAATACCCCTGTACGCGCCTCTTCTAAACGAATCCGCCCACGCACTAAGAAAAATAAGCCAATGGCCGCAATCACACCCAGTAATAACCAAGCACCATAAGTAGCTATTGGACCATTACGCAATTGTCGCCAATTTTGCCCACTGCTTTGAATGAACACACCGCCAGCAGGATGATCCTTAATAGCGGTATAACCTTCTGTACCACCGCGTACCTCACGCCAATAATCAGCACGAGGGTTAGTCGCCTCGGCTTCCGCTGCTGCATACTGCGCAGGGAAAAACGACAACACAGCCAATAAGCTGAGTAAATGAAAAATAAACCAACGCTGTTGAGACATAAACGTTCCCCTTTAACGATCCGTTTGGACTTGCGTGAAACGCTTTGCAAGCTGCTCAACATCAACATGTCGATCATCCTGCTTGCCCTGATAGACACCTTGTTCATGAAGTGCCAACTGCTGCGGGTCTTCATAACAACCACTGAGCAATAACAGCCCAGCACACAGTATAAAAAACTGTTTCATAATGAATTATCCTTTATACGCTGTGCCCCAGCCCCAAACGTCTGATTTACCACCACGACGGGCAACACGTTTGCGATATAAGTCGGCGACTAAATTACCATCCCCTGCTAACAGAGCTTTGGTCGAACACATTTCAGCACATAAAGGTAATTTACCTTCAGCTAAACGGTTATTCCCATATTTCTCTTTCTCAGCAGCAGAACCATCTTCTTCAGGGCCTCCAGAACAGAAGGTACATTTATCCATTTTACCCTTCGCGCCATATTGCCCTTCTTGTGGGTATTGGGGTGCGCCAAATGGGCAGGCGTAGAAACAGTAACCACAACCGATGCATAAATCTTTATCATGCAGTACCACACCATCATCTGTAGTGTAGAAACAATCAACAGGACACACCGCCATACACGGTGCATCAGTACAATGCATACAGGCAACGGATAAAGAGCGTTCCCCTTTTTCACCATCATCTAAGGTGATCACACGACGGCGGTTAATGCCCCACGGTACTTCATTCTCATTTTTACACGCTGTAACGCAGGAGTTACATTCGATGCAACGTTCACTGTCACAAATAAACTTCATTTTAGCCATGACGGTTACTCCCTAATTAAGCTGCGTAAATCTTACAAATAGATACTTTGGTTTCTTGCATACACGTCACGGGGTCATACCCATAAGTAAAGGCAGTGTTACATGCTTCCCCTAAGACATACGGATCAGAACCTTCAGGGTATTTGTAACGGCGATCTTCCCCTTGGAAATGCCCTGCAAAATGGAACGGCATAAAGACCACACCTTGTTCAACACGACGGGTTAACATCGCTTTTACACGGATACGGCTGCCTTCTGGTGATTCCACCCATACCATGCCACCATCTTTCACTTTGTAAGTGTTGGCATCAGCAGGGTTAATTTCTACAAACATATCTTGTTGTAATTCAGCTAACCACGGGTTAGAACGGGTTTCTTCTCCACCCCCTTCATACTCCACTAAACGTCCACTGGTCATAATGATAGGGAACTCATTAGAGTAATCTTTCGCTTGAATAGATTTGTAACGTGTTGGTAAACGATAAAGGCTCTTACGATCGTCGTAAGTTGGGTATTTTTCAACCAAGTCACGGCGGGTGGTGTATAAAGGCTCACGATGCACAGGCACAGGATCAGGGAATGTCCAAACAACAGCCCGTGCTTTAGCATTACCAAATGGGGCACAACCGTGTTTAATGGCGACACGTTGAATTCCACCTGATAAATCTGTTTTCCAGTTTTTACCTTCAGCAGCGGTTTTCTCTTCAGCAGTTAACTCATCCCACCAGCCTAGTTTTTTCAATAAGGCAGCGGTAAACTCAGGATGCCCGTCTTCAATTTCAGAGCCTTTATTGTAAGTCCCATCAGCTAATAAACTGACCCCATCACGTTCTACCCCAAAACGGGCACGGAAGGTTAGCCCCCCATCGGCAACAGGTAAACTATTATCATAAAGTACATGGGTTCCAGGGTGTTTCTGCTCTGCTGTACCCCAACATGGCCACGGCATACCGTAGACTTCATTATTAAGCTCGCCGCCTTCACCACGTAAACTGGTAGTATTAAATTGTCCCCAGTTTTGTTGATGCGCTTTTAAGCGTTCAGGGCTTTGTCCTGTGTACCCAATCGTCCACATTCCACGGTTAAACTCACGGGTGATATCTTCTGTTAATGGCTCTTCACCATTCACCTTAATGTTTTTAAACATTTCATCTGCGAAACCTAGTTTTTTCGCAAACTTGTACATGATGGTGTGATCAGATAAAGATTCAAATAATGGATCAATCACTTTATCACGCCATTGTAAAGAACGGTTTGATGCAGTGACAGAACCGTAGTTTTCAAATTGAGTACAAGCTGGAAGCAAGTACATATTATCAGTACGATCTTGCATCACAGCCGTTGCAGTTGGATACGGGTCAACCACAACAAGTAGGTCAACCTTCTCCATGGCTTTTTTCATTTCTACCCCACGGGTTTGACTGTTCGGCGCGTGTCCCCAGAACACCATCGCACGGACATTGTCTTTTTGTCCCATAAGGTCTTTATTTTCTAACACGCCATCAACCCAGCGGGAAACAGGAATCCCTTTGGTATTCATCACAGGGACAGGTTTGCCTTTTGATTCTTCATAACTTTTATCATCAAAACGCCCTTTGATCCAATCATAATCTAAGTCCCAGACTTTAGACCAATGCTTCCACGCGCCAGCAGATAAACCGTAATATCCCGGTAAAGTATTCGCTAATACCCCTAAATCCGTTGCGCCTTGTACATTATCATGTCCACGGAAAATATTCGTTCCCCCGCCTGACACACCCATGTTTCCTAACACTAATTGGAAAACACAGTAGGCACGGGTATTGTTATTCCCTGTAGAATGCTGTGTTCCACCCATACACCAAATAAAAGTACCAGGACGGTTTTTCGCCATTAATTCAGCCGCTTTCTTAGCATCGGCTTCAGGTACACCAGTAACACGTTCTACCTCATCAGGTGTCCATTTTGCCACTTCTTTACGGATTTCATCGATACCGTAAGTACGTTGTTTAATAAAGTCTTTATCTTCCCAACCATTTTCAAAAATGTGCCAGATCATACCCCAGATTAAGGCAACATCTGTCCCTGGGCGTAGACGTAGATAGTGATCAGCATGGGCAGCGGTACGGGTAAAGCGTGGATCGATAACTATCATTTTCGCACCACGTTCTTTTGCACGGAAAATATGTTGTAATGACACAGGATGCGCTTCAGCAGGGTTACCACCAATCACTAGGATGGCTTTACTGTTATGAATATCGTTGTAGGAATTGGTCATCGCCCCATATCCCCACGTATTGGCAACCCCTGCAACCGTGGTGGAGTGACAAATACGCGCCTGATGGTCAACGTTATTCGTTCCCCACATAGCGGCAAATTTACGGAAAAGGTAGGCTTGTTCATTACTGTGTTTAGCAGACCCTAACCAGTACACAGAATCAGGGCTGGATTCTTTGCGGATTTGTAATAATTTATCGCCGATTTCTTCAACCGCAACATCCCATGATACACGTTGCCATTTCCCATCGACTAACTTCATAGGATATTTTAGACGACGTTCCCCATGACCGTGTTCTCTGACAGATGCCCCTTTAGCACAATGCGCCCCAAGGTTAAATGGATGATCAAAGGCAGGTTCTTGCCCTACCCAGACTCCATTTTGTACTTCTGCAATAACACCACAGCCCACAGAACAATGGGTACAGATGGTGCGTACTTTTTTAATTTCACCCTTAGCATCGGCAACTTTTGTTGCACTGGCTTGTTGGATAGTATGGGGTGCAAGGCTAGCAGCAGCGGCTAAGCCCCCGACACCTAAGCCTGATTTTTTTAAGAAACTACGGCGATCCAAAGTATTTGGTGCGGTAGTCTGTCCTGCTGGTTGGCGTTTTGTTAATTTCATAAAAGTATCCTCGCCTCCTCTCTTAATCTTCTAAGGTGCGGTAGTAAGCTTGAATATGATCGGTGACATGATAGCCCTGTTTATTTTGTTCAGAGCTAGCTGGCGTGGATGTGATGATTTCATCAGCGTGTGCGCGACTTAAAATTGTTGCCGCACCCCCTGTTAAAATCAAGCCTTTTAAAAATTGGCGACGTTGTTTTTCTGTACTCATGATAAGCTTCTCTCCTTTATCAAGCAGCAGATGGTCAGTAAGGAGTCATTTATTAGCGTTGCATTGTAAATGCTTGTTGTTCTAGTGACATAAAATAATAGCCTAAATGTCCCACACTGTGATAGAACTTGGCGGTGTTGGCATGTTGTAAATCAGTGAAAAATTTCATGATCCACGGGGCAAGATGGGTCGCAAAAAAATGGGCTTGTTGTTCAGCACTATATTGATGCGGGTGGGTAATTAGATAATTCATGGTTTCACATAAACTGGCAACATGATCTTCGGGATCAGAGATTGATTTATCACGCTGTAAACCCAGTTTTTGTAAATCTTGACGTAATAATGCTAAAGGTGTATCCATTAACATCCCTGTCATATACCATGAAGAATAAGGAACGAGTTCCCCACGTCCTAAACCAATAAATAATTGGTAAAACTCATCTTCAATACTGGTCATAGATGTGTGCTGTGCAGCAAGTTTAACCCCAGCCCACGCTGATAACATATTTGAATGCTGTTGTTGTACGTCAATATCTAACGCCTGTAATAGCGTCAGCAATTCTTGACTGGGAGCTTGATACAACAAATTTGCAAACAAGGCATAAATATCAGCACGGTTTTGTTCTTCTTCTGTCAAACGAGGTGACTGCACCGTCTCACTATCCATAATCGTACCTCTTAAAAAAGTAGGATAAAAAGCAATAACTAGACCGTTGTGATACAGAATGCAATGTGAAAAAAGCATAAAAATGACTAATGAATTATTACCGCAAGAAAATAAATACAGCGATATGGTGCATTTTGTCCTTAGGCATGAGTCATTTATACCGTACTAAATCAGTCTACTTTGTATTTTGTGATAATTGAGTAGATAGTTTTTAGAACATATCTTTTACACGACAATCTTCACACATTTGCAAACGCTTGAGTGCATTTCCCTGAAACATGGAATGATTACGCAATTTTTCTGTCATATGCTGAATCATTTTTTCTGTTCCAAAAGGTTTTTGGCAGCTAATGCAATGAAATGGCTTTTCCTCATGTAGCACTTGTTTTTTCTTGCGCGTCTCACTCTCATAACTATAGCTGGCTTGGCATGATAATGCTTGCTCAGGACAAGCGGTCACACACAAACCACACTGTACACAGCTATGTTCAATAAAAGCCAGTTGCGGAATATCCACGCCATCTTTTAATGCATAACTGGGGCAAACGTTGACACAGGAGTGACATAGCGTACAGGTCTCTGTATTAATATTAAGATAACCAAAAGGGGCTCCTGCACTTAAATCTGTGCGTTCAACAGGTGTTGGTGCGTGTTGATAAAGGTGATCAAGTGCAAATTCAATTACTGTACGTTTATCTTTCATACCTGTATAACGCGCAGGAGGGCGATCTAATACAGTTGATGTACTGAGTGCTGCAAGCTTATCACTATGTTGTGCTTGAATAGCAGTGATAGGGTAACCCAATGGTGTAATCAATTGCTGGCTGTAATCAATTTGGGTTTGCAAAGTGGTTAATACACGCGGCGCCGTATAGTCGCTGTGAATCACTATCACCTGTTGCGCACCATAAGCTAAACAACTTAAATAAGTTTCCATCCCTACTGCGCCTACTTCTTCAATAAAGATAGGGAGTACTGTTTCAGGTAAGGTAGGAAGTTGTGCACGTAGTGGCTCTACACTGGATTCATCATAAAATAAAATCTGTACAGTTTGCTCACTGTGGTGGCGGAAGGTATTAATAATACAACGTAGTTTTTCTAAAAAATCATCAAGCGGGGGGTAATTATAGGTAATCGCCCCCGTCGGACAGGTGGTGGCACAACTACCGCCCCCTTGGCATAAATTAGGGTTGACCTCAATTTTTTCACCAATAGAAATAATGGCATCAGTAGGACAGGCATTAATACATTGCTCACAGCCTTTTTGTCCGCTGCTGCTGTGTGCACATTGTTCACTGTTATAGTGGAAGTATTTAGGCTTATCAAACTCCCCAATCATCTCAGGTAAATCTTGTAAACACTGTTCCAATTCCTCTTCATTTTGTGGCGCGTAATAGCCTAAAGGGGGAATTTCAGCGGTAAATAAGGCTGTTTTACTGATGTTCAACACTAAGTCAAATGCTTTTGTTGGATAAAATTTTTGAATAATAGAAGCTCCCGCTTCTGTACAGGCATCAAAATGTCCCAAATGGGCACTATTAAAATGAATGGCATTGTTATGTGTGGGATAACTACAGGTGGTATTCTCTGTATCAGGGGCACTGATCACACAGTGTAAAAAAGGGGCAAGCTGAGCAACAATTAATGCTGCCTCAGCGACAGAATCTGCATAGACTAATAAATAGCCTTTTGATTGAAAAGCAACGATAGACGTAGCTGTAATACTCACCTCTTCGCCTGCTTTGAGTGCAGCAAGACGTGCATTTGATTCGGGTGTATTGGTATGAAGTAAACAATCTTCAATCAAATCCATAAAAAAGTACCATTTTTGGTTGAGGGTGTGGAGCGAGTGAGAACGAAATATTATTATATTGTTTTATGATGTTTTTTTATTTTCTAATAGAACAGAAAAATACCATAGTTAGCACTTGTCTGCTGTACTATTAGTGTAATTCATAGCAAAGTAATCAAGTATCACTAAAATTTATTTGCTGTCTGCTGGAATATGAAGGCATGACCCACCACTATACAGTTCACCCTATTATAAATTTTATTTAATTGGCATTTACAATCATGAGTAGAAAAAAAAGAATTATTATTGGTATTACTGGGGCAAGTGGAATTGTATATGCTGTACGTGTATTAGAAGCTCTTAATCAAGAGGAATTTGAAGTTCATTTAGTAATGAGTACATGGGCAAAAAGTACCTTGCAACTTGAAACAGATTACTCATTAGATTATGTCACTTCTTTGGTTGATGTTGTGCATCATCCTAAAGATATGGCGGCGAGTATTGCCAGCGGTTCTTATTTAATTGATGCGATGGTGATTGTACCCTGTAGTATGAAAACTTTAGCAGGAGTTGCCATGGGCTATGCTGATAATTTAATTGCACGGGCAGCGGATGTGTGTTTAAAGGAAAAACGTCGTTTAATCATCGTGGCGCGTGAAACACCTTTAAATGAAATTCACTTAGAAAACATGCTAAAACTTGCTAGGATGGGGGCGATGATTGTTCCGCCAATGGTGGCATTTTATCATAAACCTGAAAGTTTGGATGATGTCATCAATCACACAGTCAGTAAAGTATTAGATAGCTTATCTATTGAGAATGAACTATCACCCCGTTGGAAATCAGAGTGATAGAAGGGAAATTTTACTAATGAATACAAGTGGCGTTGTCATGCAACGCCTTAGTATGGCTCTATACGATTTAGACAAAGCTGAATTGATTTGTAAGGTATTTTATACTGCAACAGGTGCTTTTATCACAGGGTCATGTTGGTAGTTTTCAATACTAAAATCATCAAATTGATAACTAAAAATATCACTGGGGCAGCGTTTTATTTTTAATTGTGCTAAAGGGTGTGGCTGGCGGCTTAATTGTAAATTCACTTGTTCTAAATGATTACTATAAATATGCACATCTCCCCCTGTCCAAATAAATTCCCCGACATCAAGATTGCATTGTTGTGCCACCATATGTGTGAGTAATGCATAACTGGCAATATTAAATGGTACCCCTAAAAATACATCACAAGAACGTTGATAGAGTTGGCAAGATAATTTGCCGTTGGCAACATAGAATTGAAATAGCAGGTGACAAGGCGGTAATGCCATCTGTTCCACTTCTCCCACATTCCATGCACTGACTAATAAACGCCGTGAATCAGGATTTGTTTTAATTTGTTGAATTAATTGGCTGATTTGGTCGATTTCCTCTCCTGAAGCACACTGCCATGACCGCCATTGTTTCCCATAAACTGAGCCTAAATCTCCCTTTTCATCTGCCCATTCATCCCAAATACGTACCTTATTTTCTTGCAAATATTTAATATTTGTATCACCACTTAAAAACCAAAGCAATTCATGAATAATAGACTTGGTATGTACTTTTTTGGTGGTGACCAGTGGAAATCCATCGGCAAGATTAAAACGCATTTGATAACCAAATACTGAACGGGTACCTGTACCTGTGCGATCAGTTTTTTCTGTACCATGATCTAAAATATGCTGGAGTAATGTTAAATATTGTTTCATGGTGTTTATCAACTAGCGAGGGCTGTCACATGCCCATTCAAACGGATCAGAATAAAAACAATCTTCTTTTAAACCTGCATTAATAAAGCTTTTATGGGCGGCACTGACCATCACAGGCGGGCCGCCTGCATAGATTTCATGATTCATTAATTCAGCAGTATCTTGAAGTACCGCTTCATGTACAAAACCTGTGCGCCCTGTCCATGCATCATCAGCTTTAGGCTCTGATAAAACAGGAATATAAGTAAAGTGTGGATACTCTGCTGCCCATTGCTGCGCTAATTCTTCCATATATAAATCTTCACGGCTACGCACTCCCCAATAAAGGGTCATAGGACGTGTTACATCATGCTCTAATGCATGTTCGATAATCCCTTTAATAGGGGCAAAACCTGTTCCCCCTGCAACAAAGATAATCGGCAAGTCTGAATCCATGTTTAAAGTAAAATCACCAAAAGGGGCTTCTAGACGTAAAATATCTTTTTCTTGCATTCCATTAAAGACATTTTGTGTAAAACCGCCATCAGGCACATAGCGAATATGTAATTCTAAAAATTCATCGTGATGGGGGGCATTGGCAATAGAAAAACTACGTCTACGTCCATCTGAAAGTAAGAAATCTAAGTATTGCCCTGGTAGAAATTGTAAACGCTCATTACGTGGCAGCTTTAAAAACAATTGCATCACATCGTGATTTAATTTTTGCATTTTTTCAACACGACAAGGCAGGGCTTTAATACTCACTTGCTCAGCACGTTCAATTTCTCGTACTACTAATTCAACATCACTGCGTGCATAAGCTTGACACAAAAGTACTTCATTATCATCAAAGTTGCTATCTTGTGGGGTGTAGCCTTCTGCATAGCCAGCATCCCCTTCAATAACAGTGGCTTTACATGAGCCACATCCGCCACTACGACACCCATAAGGCAATGTATGCCCTTGTTTTAATGCAGCATCTAAAATCGTTTCATTTTCATCGACTGTAAATTGATGACCGCTGGGTGATACTGTGACGGTATAAGACATTGTGTAATTTTTCCCTAAAGTTCAACAGATATAAATCGCAGTGGTTGCGGTGATTAAGATAAATGACAGCTTATGATTTATCAAAATACTTTTATATATAGAGATGCGTATCTGTTTTGGTTATAGCAATAGTAGGTAAACACCCATTAATTCTTTTTATTTGTACAAAATACCAGCCGCTCATTTTTCATATATTTTAATTCTATGTGATAGAAAATGAATGGAAAAAATGATGGGTATGTTGTCACAATGGAGGTGTTTTTTTGAGATATAAATAACCGCAGCATTATAGGCTGGCACTCCTAAAAAGGCAAACACTATAAACGTGTGATGAGTCCTCATTTTTTTATTATTTTATAAATAATTACCATGTAAAATATAATATTAATTTTTTCAAAAAATAGCCCTCCTTTTATTTCTTATAAATCCTCTTTTAATTTAATTATATCGAATAAAAAAATACCTGCCCTCTTATATAAAAAATAAATATAAAACTATTTTCTTTTTTATTCATAGCCTTAAATGATAGTTTTTATTTTTTTATGTCTAAGGTTTGACAAAGTTTCATTTTAATACTAAGATAGTCTTAAAGTAAAACTAAGTTAAGAAGTTATTTTTTAATACCTGTTTTTATACCGTGTAGCACACAACAAAGAGGGCTATCTCATGAACTTACATTTTTTGATTATTGATCCTCAAAATGACTTTGCTCACCCACAAGGTAATTTATTTGTTCCTAATGCGGACAAAGATGCTGAACGTTTAAGTGCGATGTTAAAACGCCATGAAAGCAAGATAGAAGATGTGCATATCACATTGGATACCCATCATTTTGTTGATATCGCTCACCCTATCTTTTGGGTCGATACACAGGGGAAACACCCTGCACCTTTTACATCAATTACTGAAACGGAAGTGTTAGAAGGGAAATGGCGTGCCACTCATGCAGGCTGTCAAGAGCGTGCTTTAGCTTATGTGAAAGCATTAGAGAGTAGTGGACGCTACGCGCTCACAATTTGGCCACCCCATTGTTTAATTGGGCAGCATGGACACAATATTGTGCAACCTTTAGTAGACGTATTAACAAGTTGGGAAAATCAATTTGCAATGGTGGATTATGTGACAAAAGGCTCAAATATGTGGACAGAGCATTATAGTGCTGTTCAAGCTGATGTACCTGATCCAGAAGACCCCAGCACTCAATTAAATACCAGTTTAATTGATACCTTACAACAGGCTGATTTGATTGCTTTATCAGGGCAGGCCTTATCACATTGTGTTGCCAATACAATTCGTGATATTGCCAATAATTTTGGTGATGAAAATATCCAAAAAATGGTATTGATTGAAGATACCAGTTCTTCTGTTGCAGGGTTTGAAGAATTAGGAGAGCAGTTTGTTGCAGAAATGACGGCACGTGGAATGCGTACCGCAAAATCACATGAATTCTTAGTATAAAGGAGCACGTCATGCCTAAGTTAAACGCAATGCAAACCTTAAATGTGGCAGGAAATGGGAATTTTCAATTTTCTGCTATTCGTACTGATAAACTGGGTGCCTGTGAATATACTTTAGTCACGATTGTAGTCGATACCAGTTCCAGTGTCACAGGGTTCAATAATGAATTATTAGCGTGTATTCAAGCGATTATTGGAGCCTGTCAACACAGCCCACGCGCTGAAAATTTAATGGTACGTTTATTGACCTTTAATAGCCAACGTGATGAAATTCATGGCTTTGTACCCTTAACTCAAATTGATCCTGCAACTTACAAACCTTTACAATGTCGTGGTGCAACGGCTTTATATGATGCGTGTTATGATGCAATTGGTGCAACCAATACCTATGCAACCCAATTATTTCAGCAGGATTTTTCAGTTAATGCCGCAGTATATATTCTGACAGATGGGCAGGATAATGTGTCTAATACCAATGCGGAAGATGTGGCGAAACAAGTCACACAGGCATTAAGAGCTGAAATGTTAGATTCTATTACTACTATTCTGGTGGGTGTGAATACAGCTGATGGCAGTGCATCAGGGTATTTGCAAATCTTTAAAGATGAAGCCAAGTTAGATCAGTTTATTGATATTGAAAATGCAACCACTGATACCTTGGCAAAATTGGCGGCTTTTGTGAGTAAAAGTATTCAAGTGCAAAGCCAATCACTGGGAACAGGTCATGCACCTAAAAGCTTAAGCTTTTAAATGCATGGTATGAAATTTATCTCTTATTCAGCAGGACGTGCTGCTTTTTTTGCCCCTAAGCCATAAGGTGGTGGGGCAAGTTGTGCAATCACTGATAACAAACGGCTAAACTCTGCTTTAGGTTTTGCACCAAAAATTGGATCTTCATGGGCTGTAAAAGCAGCATTAATGGTTTCCCAATCTTCAGCAGTTAAATGTTTCCATGCCATCGGTAACACTGTATTTTCTTCTTTGTGCATGTGATCCCACTCAAACTGGTAGTAATCATCAACCGCTGCTTGAAAAGCAGGGAATGCATCTTTTCCCTCTTTTTCATAGGCTAGAATAGTATCATGCAACCGCTGTACAAAATCTTTACCTCGTTGATGTTCCTCTTCTAATTCACTGATAATGGCTTCAGCTCCTGCATGACGTTGTCGTAAGGCTTTATACAAAAAATCATCTTCTTTAGGGTGATGCATTTGATATAAAAAGGAGTTTAAGTAATCCAATATAAGGTGGAAAATTTCAAAATCAGGTTGGGCAGCCCCTTTCTCAATATCTTCAACCATGCTATGAAAACAGGTTAATAGTGCGCTCAGGCTGCGGTGCTCTGCTTGAATAATTTGAATTGCTTTTGCCATCATTTATTCTCTTTTATAACAAAACAAATGACCTATGATCTTAGAAGCTCACAGGCAGGAAGAGACCACTATCATATGGGGCAATACTTGATTATGTGCCGCTCCCAGTTAGAATCATGTATAACATATATACCCATTCATATACTAGAATAGCACTCAATCATTAAGTTATTGTACGCAGGGCTTATTTTTCCTCCAAATTAGACAAATAGATGCATAAGGGAGGTGGGTAATAGTGGTTTTCCAACACATTCACATTAACATATTACAAAACCCAGTTAGGTTTTATAGGTAAATATGGGGAGTATTCCAAGAGACAGGTTATTGTTTTTATTTAATTACAATTTGGTGGTTGTTTGATACAGAATGTCTATATCTATAATGAAGTATGAATTTATTCATCTGATAGGTCAAGTAAAGGAAGGGCTATTTTAATAGAATTAAGAAGTGTATTAACAGATTCCATCAACAATATAAAAATATGTTGTTTTGCTAATAAGCAGATAGAAAGTATATTATAAAAAATTCCTCTTACAATAACCTGAATAAGATTGGTTTTTTTAGTATGATAAGCTTTTTAGGTAGCCCTGCATAAGTAGTGCAGAAATTTTAACTAAGCCTGAATTATTGGGGTACTCGCTTTTTCATAGCACTATATTTTCAGGACTACCATTTTTGCTAATATTTATACTTAGCAATCCCTTTTCCTGCTAACATATCAGCAATTTCATTTTCACGGTGTCCACTATGCCCTTTCACCCATTTCCATTCTACAGTATGTATTTTGGTTGCTGCCTCTAAACGCTGCCATAAATCAGCATTTTTTACCGCTGCTTTTTTGCTGGTACGCCAACCATTTTTTTTCCAGTTTTTAATCCACTCTGTGATACCTTTGCGTACATACTGTGAATCAGTGGTTAAAATAACACGACAAGGGCGTTTTAAGTTCTCCAAAGCTTGGATGGCTGCCATCAGCTCCATACGATTATTTGTTGTCTCTTTTTCACCATCAAATAAGTGCTTTTCTTTTTCACCATAACGTAATAATACCCCCCAACCACCTGCCCCTGGATTTCCCGAACAACCACCATCTGTAAAGGCTTCAACTGTTTGTAAGGTTTCTTTTTTTGTCATTTTTTGCTCTTTAGCTTGGGAAGGGGTGTATGCAGCAGGGGCTTCTGCAATATGAGCAGCTTGAGAACCAGCCCCTTTTCCTGTCATGGCTAAATATACTTCAGCAAGGATTTGTGCATCAAGCAATGCACCATGTAGTTCACGTTGTTGATTATTAATTTGATAACGTTGACATAATGCATCAAGATTATTTTCTTGTTTAGGGTGTAAGCGGCGAGCAAGAGGTAGGGTATCTGTCACTTTATGGCAATAGTGTTCCAAGTTACGTTGATTCATTAAGCTCAGCTCATGATCTAAAAAACGTACATCAAATGTAGCATTGTGAATAATTAATTCAGCCCCTGCAATGAACTGTAAAAATGCCTCCATAATCTCAGCAAAAACAGGTTTATCCTGTAAGAATTTATTTGTTAAACCATGTACAGCAACGGCTTGCCGATTAACACGACAATCTGGTTTTAAATAACAGTGAAATTGTGCATCACTGACAGCCCCATTGATCAACTCTACACAGCCAATCTCAATGACACGATGTCCTTGACGCGGGCTTAATCCTGTTGTTTCGGTATCTAAGACAATTTGTCGCATGAATAATACTATTTTTTATAATGGGTGGAAGAGACCCCTGTTGGGGCAAATGCAGTTTCTTTTAGCCGCCATTTTGGGGTGATTAGCGTTAAAGGTAAGGTACGCTTTTGTGCCACAATAATATACACAGCACCAAAACGCCCCGCACAACGTTCACCAATACGTGTTAATAAAGGGAGATAGTGGCTTGATTGAGGATGGTGAAAAGGTAAAGAGAAGAAAAAACTATGATATTGAACTGGTTCTAAGCCTAATAATTTTAACCAATCACTGATACGTATACTACTTAAAAACTGTCCTGACCAAGGCGCACTGTATTTTTGAGCAAATAGCTTACGCCATATGCCCCACATACTAAATGGATTAAAGCCTATAATCATGACATGCCCATCAGGAATTAAGCTACGTGTCACTTGGTGTAAAATACGGTGTGGATCGGTTTCAAATTCTAATATATGTGGTAAAACGATGAGATCAATGCTCTCTTCAGCAAAAGGTAAATCATTCAGGTTTGCTTGCACATAAGAAAAATCAGCTTGTGGATGAGGGATGGATTGACTGACAATACAACGGTGCATGATGCGACTATTGCTGATTAAACAACCTTGTCCCACATTACCAAGCTGAACTAAATGATAACCAAAATGATGAGGCAATAAAGTATGCATGACTTGTATTTCAGCTTGCAATACATGTTGCCCTAACTTCGTTTCAAACCAACGATTAAGTTGAATCGAACGCCTTCCCATAATAAACCTGTTATGTTTTAGGATTGTTAGTATTTAACCAATCTATTTTTTTAAATGTATTGTGTTGTTCCATCGTTGATTTCCAGCGTAACAAGGCATCAGCTAATGCATCAGGTCGTACAGGTTTAGCAACATAATCGTCCATACCTGCAGCTAAACATTTTTCCCTATCACCACGTAATGCATGTGCAGTCATGGCAATAATATAAGGGCGTTGCCCCGGAGGCCAACGTTTATGAATACGCCGTGTTGCTTCTAAACCATCTAACTCAGGCATTTGAATATCCATTAACACTATATCATACACATTTTTTTCTATTGCTGATAAAGCTTCTAAACCATTATCAGCAATATCAGCACAATGCCCTAAACGTTTTAAAATTAGATTGGCTACTTTTTGATTGGTAATATTATCTTCAACTAATAAAATACGTAATGTTGTACATTCTTCTTGTTCTTCTTTATTTTTAATTGCTTGTTCTATATCAGAATTAACAGTTTTTTCTATAGCTGTATTATCTACTTTTTGCATAATGACAGTACAATGAAATGTGGAGCCTTTTTCTACTTCACTATCAACCCACAATGTACCCCCCATTAACTGACACAATTGTTTGCTAATTGCTAAACCCAGCCCTGTCCCACCATGACGACGGGTAATAGAAGTATCCCCTTGGCTGAAGGAACTAAATAAAGTTTCACGCCTTTCAATGGGAATCCCCACGCCTGTATCCTTAATGGAAAAATAGAGTTCAATTTTTTTCTCATCAAGTGGACGTACAGATAAAGAAAAATCAATTTCACCTATTTCAGTAAACTGTACAGCATTATTTAGAATATGAGAAATAACTTGCTTTAAGCGAGTAATATCACCGTGTAATAGGGTAGGTGTACTTTCATCAACAAGAATATTAAAACGTAAGTTTTTAGTTTGTGCTTTTTTAGTCGTTTCTTGTAATACGGGGGTAAAGGCATGTTTAAAATTGAAGGTTTCGTTTTTTAATTCAAATTTTCCTGCTTCAATTTTTGAAAAATCGAGAATATCGTCAATTAAATGTAAAAATACATCCCCACTTTTATGTACCGTTTCAACTAACTCTCGTTGTTCCTTATTTAACTGAGTGTCCATTAATAAATGGCTCATTCCAATCACAGCATTCATAGGTGTTCTGATTTCATGGCTAATATTAGCCAAAAAATCACTTTTAGCACGGCTTGCTGCTTCTGCAGCCTCTTTTGCATGAAATAGTTGTTGTTCTGCTGAAGTAATATGACGAATAACAATAAAGGTAATGATCAGCCCTAATATCACAGCAGCCCCCCCAAAACTACCCATTAACCAGTATGCATCTTTATAAGCTTGGGCAGCATCACGCTCTGCTTCATGAATGGCTTTATTCTGTAAAGAAACAAGGTGTGCCAAGGCTTCACGCACATTATTTTGAGCAGGCATCACATAATCATAAAGGTGTTTTTCTACATCAAATACTTGCTCATCAATCAAACGCTCTGCCATTTCTAACTGTAATTTTGCAGCAAGTTGTGCAAAAGTGAGTACCCGCTTTAAACTATCTTCTTCTTTTTTAGTTAAAGGCATTCCCAGTAATTTGTCACGTGCAAGCATAAAGTTGGAGGCGAGTGATTGGAATTTGATGTATGTATCATCACGTTCAAAAGGGTCGGAAACAGTGATCATTTCATGTAAGGAAATCACGCGATCACGTGCAGCATTATACATTTCAGTGGCAAGGGTCACTTTGATCGTATTATTATGAATAATGCGTTCTAAGCGTTGGTTAATTAAATCAATACGAGATAATCCCGTTAGGGTCACTGCAATCAATAAAACTAAAATAACGCCAAACCCAATGCTAATCGTATACTTGGGATCAAGTGGCTGCATGAGACTCTGTTAAACAATCTAGTTTAAATACTTGTTGCTCTTGTGCTTTACCTTTTAATGAAACGGGTTCTAATGCTTCAATATGACCTAAGTCATCTGTATTCCCTAGGGCGTTATAAATAGAAGTAGATAGAATGATTTCCCCTCGTTTCGCTAAACTTACTAAACGGGAGGCGACATTTACCGTATCACCAATAACAGTATAGTTCATATAATTGGGTGAGCCGACATTCCCTACAATAATTTCACCTTTATTAATACCAATCCCTAAGCCCACATCAACTTGATACGTGGTTTTCCATATATCATATAAACAATTAAATTCCTGCTGCATGGTAATAGCAGCATTGACTGCACGCTGTGATGCATCATCTTGATAAAATGGCACACTAAAGCCAATTAATAAACAATCCCCAGCCATATTAAAAATGGTGCCATCAAAGCGATAACCCACTTCTGTTAACATCGTGAAAAATTCATTTAATAAGCTAACAACATCCCGTGGTTGCAGCATTTCTGACATGGCTGTAAAACCACGTAAATCAGCAAATAATATTACTGCATCCTGACGATTTTTTTGGTCAGCAAGTGTGATTTCTGCTTTATCAGGATGAATTAAAATTTCATCCACTAATTTAGGAGAAACATAACGTTTGAACATGCCCTTTAAATGTTCTTTTTGTGCTTCTTCTAACTGGGTACGGGTTTGCTCATAACGTAATAAAGAACGTACTCTTGCAATCAATTCTTCACGATTAATTGGCTTAGATAAGAATTCATCCGCACCTGCTTGTATACCTTTAATGCGATCTTGTTGTCCTTCTAATGCAGTAATTAATACCACAGGGGTTAATACACTTTGTTTACGCTCTTTAATACGTAAACAGACTTCAAAGCCATTCATCCCCGGCATCATCACATCAGATAAGACAATATCAGGTGATTTTTTAATGACTAAATCTAATGCATCTTCACCTGAATTAGCAGTGAGAACAGTGTAGCCTTCTTCTTTTAAATAAGTGCTGACCAATAAGGTATCGTAAGGCTGATCATCTACAACTAAAATAGTCACTGAACTTGGGTCTTGATCGTGCATAAAGAGCGCGATATCAGAGGGTAGCTCATCTTGTCCTGTTTGCAAGCTGTCTTCTAAATTTGAACTATCAATTAAATAATTATTTAAAGGGCGGATTTCGGTAGGTAATTGAGCCACTAAATCATGGTTATCTTCTTGACCTGTTAAACGTGCTAAAGCAAGTTGTACATGTGTATATTCATAGTTCAGCTGAGTTACATCTGCATCAATATGACTAATATCCTCAGATTTTCCTTGCTGCTCTAAACGTAATGCAATTTCTGCTAATTTTCCAGCACCAAGGTTTGCACTACTGGATTTTAGTGTATGAGCTATTGTTGCTATTGCTTCAGCATCATGGGTTGCCAAGCCTTCTTGTAAATTACTGATTAACTCTTTTGCATCTGTTTGGTAGGTTTCTACCAATTCTTGAACAATTTCAGGCTCATCTTCACCAATTAATTCTATTAACGTTGTCTTAATAGAATGTTCTATTTCATCAATATAATCATGATTAATAGAGGTACGTTGTCCCTCTACATCACTTAATGTATCTTCAGCTAAGGTTTCATTTAATTCTGTATCTTCAGGAGCTTGGTTAATAATATTTAATAACACATGATCAACAAGTGCATATTCTTTTTCAATCATATCAACAAGGGATAAACCTTGTTCTAAAGTTTCCTTTTTACTATGTTGCTCAAGTTGTTGGCATAGTTGTGCTAAACGGCTTGCACCTAAATTAGCACTGCTAGATTTTAAACTATGTGTATGATAAGCAACGGCTGTTGTATCATGGGCGTGGGCACTTTTTACAACCTGTTTTAGTAGCTCACTGCCTTCATCACGATAGGATTGAATTAAATCAGCAATAATTTCAGGCTCATCCTCACCCACTAAAGCATATAAAGTAGCTTTAATTTCTGCTTCAATTTCAGTGCTTGTTGTACTGTCATAAGTACTGAGTGTTTCATTCTCATTTGTTAATGCTATCTTTGTACTAACAACTTCATCATTTACTGTTTCAGTATCATTTGATTCTGATTCGGAGGAATAGGGTTCGCCCGCTTTAATTTTATTGAGGACTGGCACTAAATCATTGTATAAATTAATAGCTTGTTTTGTATCTTCAGCACATTGGCTAATATTACCTGTTCGCCCTTGTTTTTCTAGTTCAAAACAAAGTTTTGATAATTCCTCTGCGCCTAAACTTGCACTACTGGATTTTAAACTATGTGCTGCACGCTCTAATTTATCACTGTCTTGCTCATCTAAAGCAAGTGATAAATCATGAATTAATACATCACTCCCTTCTAAGTAGCTATCAATTAACTCATTAACCAGCTCACCTGTATCTTCTCCAATAAGTTCATGGAATGAATTACGAACTTTTTGTTCTAATTCTGTATTAACTTCAGGTTTGGCTGCATTACTAACAGGCTGTTGAGTGACCGCTGTCTCTGTAGAGGTCGTTGTTAAAGAAACGGGGGGTTGTTCTACCACAATATCTGAAGGAGCTATATCAATGACCGTGTCATGAATAGGAGAACGCTGTAAAGCAGCGGCTAATTCTTCAGGGCGAACAGGTTTAGTGACATAATCATCCATACCTGCAGCAATACATTTTTCACGATAGCCTCGAATTGCATGAGCAGTCATTGCAATAATATAAGGAGTACGATCAGGCCAACGTTCACGGATATGTTTTGTTGCTTCCATGCCATCCATTTCAGGCATTTGTACATCCATCAAAATCACATCATAAGATTGGCGTGCCAAGGCTTGTACCGCTTCAGCTCCATTAGAAGCCACATCCGCACTATACCCCATACGTTTCAGGATTAATAAGGCAACTTTTTGGTTTGTGACATTATCTTCTGCGAGTAGAATCCGCAATGGATGCTGTAAAGCAAGGTTTTCATGTTTTTCTATATTGGTATTATTAACGACATTATTATTGGTCAACTCTGTATTGAATAAGTTTGCTAAGCAATCAAAGAGTTGAGATGCTTTGACTGGTTTAGTTAAATAAGCAGCAAATAAACCTGTATCAATATCAGCCTGTTGTCGCCCTAAAGAGGTTAACATCACTAATGGCAATGATTGTTTATCATGAGTTTTGCGAATTTCTTGTGCAAGGGTTAAGCCATCCATTTCAGGCATTTGCATATCTAAAATTGCTAAGACAAAAGGTTCTTTATTGGCAATTTTTTCTAAAGCTTCAGCCCCTGATACCGCTTCTTCAGGTTCCATACCCCATGATTGCACTTGCAAGTTTAAAATTCGTCTATTGGTATGGTTGTCATCAACAATTAAAACACGTTTTCCAACTAAGTCCGCATGTAATAGGTTAACGTTTTCTTCTTCCATTTCAATTTGATCGGAAATGGCAGTAAAATGGAAAGTAGAGCCTTTATTGATTTCACTTTCTACCCATAAACGTCCTCCCATTAGTTCACATAAATGTTTACTAATGGCTAAACCTAAACCTGTTCCTCCATAACGACGTGTCATGGATGCGTCGACTTGACTAAAAGAGCGGAATAGACGATCCATCCTATCTGCAGGAATTCCGATCCCTGTATCTTTCACTGCAAAGTACATTTCAACTTGATTATCAGCAAGATGATGACTGGAAACCAAGACAACAATTTCACCTTGTTCTGTAAATTTTACCGAGTTACTTAATAAATTGACTAAAATTTGACGTAAACGGGTGACATCACCTGAAAGGTGCAGCGGTACATCTTTATCAAAAAAGGTAGCCAATTCTAGACTTTTTTCTGCTGCACGAGGAGCAACAAGATCTAAAGCTGCTTCAACACAATCACGTACATTAAAAGGGTGTTGCTCTAGTTCTAATTTACCTGCATCAATTTTTGAGAAATCTAAAATATCATTAATAAGGGATAATAAAGCATCACCACTAGTACGTACAGTTTCAACAAAATCACGTTGTTCTGTAGATAAATCGGTATCCAATAATAAACCTGTCATACCAATGACTGCATTCATTGGGGTACGGATTTCATGGCTCATATTGGCTAAGAATTCACTTTTTGTTTTATTTGCTTCTTCTGCGGCTTCTTTAGCTTCTTTTAAGTCTGAAATGGTATGTTCAAGATTTTGATTACTTTTAGATAATTCGGACGTGCGTAGTTTTACTTGTTCTTCTAAGTGTTCACGGTGGCGGGCTAACATGTCATCACGATTTTGGATCTGTGCCAACATCTCGTTAAACCCATCGACTAATAGTCCCAATTCATCACGCCCATAACGTTTCGCACGAATGCTGTAATCACTTTGTCGTGTCACTGCATCGGTGGTATCCACCAAATGTGAGATAGGTTTTGAAATAATATTTTGTAAGCGAGCAGAGAGTAAAAAGGCAATAATAAAGGAAAGAATTAAAATAATGGCTAAGATACCCGTAAATTCAAAAAGTAACTTATTAATTTTGCCTAAATCAGATTGGATATAGACGGTACCAATTTTAGAGCTATTAAAAATAATAGATTCAAACATTTCCAGTTTATCACTGGAAAAAGTGTGCTGTGTATCTTGCTGGGCGGGAAAAATAAAATCTTGTTGATCAGCACGTTTATATTGCGCAAAAATTTTACCATTATCAGTATAAATAACAGCCGCTTTAATGTGAGGCTCAACATTTAATGCTTTAAGGGTTTTTTCTGCCGAATTGGGTTCATCAAATAATAAGGAAGCTGAGGTATTAAAGCCAATAACCCGTGCCAAAATGGCATAATCACGCACCATTCCTTCACGTAGGGTATTGATCTCATTTACGGCAAAAAAGCTGGAGGCAATAATAAGAACAACCATGTTAGTCAACATGGTAATAAAGATAAGTTTACGTTTTATAGATAAATCAGCAAAGGCTTTCATTATGGCTTATTCTCGCTCCTTTTCTTCAAAAATATCTGCTAAATTAAGTAGGTTAGCATCTATTTTTAATCCAACAGATTCAGCAATAGAAGGACGAATTTCTAAGCGTATTTTATTATTACGACTAAAAAACCTTATAATACCACCGCGTATAACAAAATCTGGAATATCGCTGACTGTAAGTATGGGATATTTTTCGGTGAAACTGAAGATAGCATCTAAACGTTCTTCTTCTGATTCACTAATAAATAGGATATGACACCCCATAATATCAATTAGATTTCTGGGACGTTTGACATCTAAAGGGCGATTATTAGCTCGATGATTTTCAACAGCTAAATTAATGATACGCTCAAAAGGATCTTCACCAAAAATACATATTTCATAGGCGGTATTGCTATCTTTAAAACTTTCATCAGGCCAGAGCACAAAATTAGCAAAATTATAAAGAAATACAGCTTTTACATGATATTCTTTTGCAACCACTGCATGTGCTTTTGAGAGGGGTAGAACTGCAAGGATACAAAGTAAGAGAATGTAAGGTAATTTCAGTTGTATGCTTTGTATATTCATATAAACACTAACCTACTTACTTATTAACATACTCAATAAAATATCATGGTACATATGATAAAGGGGAAATATGGTAAATTGATTTATATTGTTATCAGTTAACATAATATATATATCATTAGTATGGGCAAAAATTATAATCAAACATAATTTAAGCAATACTCAATTGTTTTTTATAAGAAATGTATAATTTATTGTCATATTTGTTATTACATATTTTTAGTTTTATACAGTCATTTCTATAGTTAGAAAGAGGGGTTATACAGCTATTTTTAATAATATACCCTCCCTTTTTTATCATAATGTCTGATCGTATTTTAATTACGCTATAAATAATAATGTAATAACTTAATATTTATCTTCAATATACACGTTTTTATTTTTATAATGGGGTAAAATATTTTAGATTATAATAGCACTGTTCAACATTTATATATAATAAATTGAGATAACAATAAAGTCATTTATCATAATATAACTAGAGAGTATTATTATACTGCTTAATTATTTTATTCTAACCATAATAAGGCATTAATACTTACAATCATTAGGAATAATTGTTCCCAAAAATATAGTGCAATAATTTAGCCATAACCTGTTTTATCTAAAGATATGGGGTACTTTTTTTATAAAGTGCACAGAGATACCCTTATTTTGCTATAGCATAATATGTTAAGCCATTATTAAGCAAGTTATCATACAATAATAATTGTATTTATTCATAATTTGCTTTGATAGCCCATATAAATATTCTATTTTATGACTCAAGCTGATTATAATTTATGACGTTCATCTTTTTCAAAACCACATAGATTCATATCTATTTTTTTAGTTAAGCCAATAACTTTGAAAAGCTCGCCCATCTCACTTGGTAATAATAAAACTTTACTTTGTTGGGCTACTTTTAAGTAGCTTGCTGTATCACTGGGGTCATATTGGTTTAGTAAATCTGTGATACCACAGGAAAATAAGAAGTTTGCTTGATTTGTATATCCTGCAACATGTAAACCGACATCTTCTGCTGTGTGTGCAACATCACTAAAATCAACATGGGCTGTAATATCCTGTAAGCCAGCCAATATCAATGGATTATCATGTGAACGATGCTGATAATGACACATCAGTGTGCCCTCATTTCGTTGCAAATGGTAATATTCATGCTCAGGAAAACCATAATCAATCAATAAGACTAAGCCTTGCTCTATTGATGAAGCTAAACTTGTTATCCATGGTTTAATTGAGAGGTTAATTTCTGAAATATAACCTGTATCAAGTTGAGGGCGTAAACGTTCAACTTGAGTAATTAAACGCTCGCTTTCAGTGGGAACGCATTGCCACTGAAAAGCATTGTCTTCATATGATACGTAAAACTCACTAACATCTTGCGCATCTAAACGAAAACGGTGTACAGGCATTGCATCTAATACTTCATTTGCAAGAACTACACCTGAAATAGGTTGTTCAGGCATTTTTGATAACCATTCTACCTTATCAATATAATCAGGAACATGTGCTTTAATCGTATCATATTGGCGTTGTTGTAAATCCGCACTGACTTCTAAAATATAATAATTTTTAGGTAAACAGTCCCATGCTTGTAAACATTGTAAAATATGGGCAGCCATAATCCCTGTACCTGCACCAAATTCTAAAATAACACGCTGTTCATCAAGCTGATTTAAGACTTGCTGGCATTGAATCGCAAGGCATTGTGAAAATAAGGGAGAAATCTCAGGGGCAGTGACAAAATCCCCACCAGCCCCAAATTTTCGTAAACCAGCACTATAATAGCCAAGACCAGGGGCATATAATGCTTGGGACATGAAATCTGCAAAGGTAATTTTTCCACCTGCGTGTGTTATCGCTGTTGCAATCGCATCGGTGACACGTTGACAATGCTGTGCTTCATCTGATTCAGCAGCAGGAAAAGGTAAGTTTTGCATAATATTTTGTAAAGTTAAAAATGTTAGTTAAAAGCTAAATGTTATGGAGATATCAATATGCAGCATTCATCACAACCCCCTGTTGTATTTATCACAGGCGGTGTAAAGCGTGTTGGCGCGACAGTAGCAAGGCGTTTACATGCCGAAGGAATGAACTTAGTTTTACACTATCGGCAGTCAGCAGAAGAGGCACATGCACTACAAGATGAGTTGCTTGCTCAACGTGAAAATTCTGTTTTATTATTACAAGCCGACTTAGATCATACTCCAAAGCTACAGCATATGGTGCAGCAAATCATAGCACATTATGGACGTTTGGATGTATTGATTAATAATGCCTCTAGTTTTTATCCAACTCGTTTAGGGGATGTAGATGAGCAAATATGGCTTGATTTAATGAGTAGTAATTTAAAAGCCCCTTTCTTCCTTGCTCAAGCCGCCGCACCCCATTTACAACAACATCAAGGGTGTATTATCAATATGGTTGATATTCATGCACAACGCCCCTTAGCTGGACACAGTGTCTATTGTGCTGCCAAAGCAGGATTGGTGATGCTAACGCAAAGCCTTGCAAAAGAATTAGGTAGTGTAGGGGTACGTGTTAATGCAGTGGCTCCGGGGGCCATTTTGTGGCCTGAAAATGATATAGATGATGTGGCAAAACAGCGTATTGTTTCTAATATTGCCTTAAAACGCCATGGCAACCCTGATGATATAGCTAAAACAATTCTATTTTTAATTAAAGAAGCGACTTATATGACAGGGCAAATATTGGCTGTTGATGGGGGGCGTACATTAAATCAATAATAAATATATGTGTCATAACATAAAGTAATGTTAATATTAATTTGTATATTACATATTGGCTAAAAATGAAATAGATAGCAGGTTAGCAACCATTACTCACAATAGATAAAAAAATTTATACTTGTGTTGTTAACCTGTCAATGTACAATGGCAGTTCAAATTTTAATAAATAGTATTGATGTTTTTTCATCTTAAGGAACACCTTAGTCTCAAGGTAAATGATGAATGAAATAATGCAAATAGCTTAATTTTAGCTATACCATTGATATAAATAGAATTATAACAATACAAATACGTTATCAAAATATCACACAATTAAGCATTTTTTCTATAATTGTTGCTTGATAAGTATTGCCAGATAGCAAAGTGATCTCGCTATGACCCAACAACAAACACGTTCTGTTTTACCTCTTACTCTTTATGCCCATCATTTTAGTAATCAGCTTCATTACTTTGCTGATACCTTTGCAGGCATTATTGAAACAGGTGAAAATGCGCGTCATGTCGGTTTATTAACCAGTCAACAGCGTTTAATTAACTGGGTTACCATTCAACTTCCCCCTCCTCCTCAACAAGTTTTACTTTTTGGCATTGGCTCTGGGGTATTGGCGATGCAATTAGTTGGATTGGGGTATCAGGTGAGTGTTTATATTGAAAATATTGATGCTACCACTGAAGCATTAAATAGCTTTGCTAAAAAACTGACTTTATTAACAGAACTCCCCCCTACTGCTTGTTATGATGTTGCTATGATTATTGAAAGCCAGCATAGCATTGCCCCACTTGCTTTTTTTAACCAACTTTATAAACTGCTTAATCAACAAGCAAGTGTGTATCAACTTAGTAGTGTGAGTTTAAAACGTTACCACGATGATGAATTTGAGCGTTTACCACTACTTGATACTTATAAAAAGCAAATTGCACGTTGTGGGTTTCAGGTAAATGAGCCTGTGATGCTCACCGACTATATTACTGAAAGCTTAGATGATTTTGTTAAAAATATGAGTCGGCAAAAATTGTACTTATGTGAACGTTTACATTTAAGTGCACGTAACTTTACCCGCTTAGTGATTGAGTTAGAACAGCAGCGACAGCGTTATCATGATGGACGCTATGGTTATGCATTTTTACATTTTGAAAAAACTAAACTACCTCGTTGGCATACCAGTGAAGTAACTGAACAGGATCAAGCTGCCGTCAGTGGTTTATTTGCACAGGTATTTAAGCACCCTTTAAGCAAAAAAGTGTGGCAGTGGAAATATGCAGGGGAGCATGGCATGGGGACTGCCGCATGGCGAGATGGGCAATTAGTTGCACATTATGGTGGCATGGTACGGCGTATTCTATATTTTGGGCAGCCTGAAAAAGCAGCACAAATCTGTGATGTTATGGTGGAAGAAAAAGAGCGGGGTGTATTAACCCGTAAAGGGGCTTTTTTTCTATCAGGAGCCAGTTTCCCAGAGTGTTACTTAGGACACGGTAATGATGTTTTACTTGGCTTTGGTTTTCCCACTTATCACCATCAACGTATTGCTGAATTGCTGAATTTATATACGGAAGTGGGGCGCATGGTTGAAATAACATGGCAACCCCTCACAGGTAAACCCAAGTTATTTAGTCGTATCCGCCATATCAACCCTGATAATAAGCATGACCAATCCATTGTAAACCAACTATGGCGACATATGAAAGCAGAGCTCACTGATCATATTGTGGGGGTACGCGATTGGAAGCAAGTGAAATATCGTTATTTTGATCACCCTGAAAATAACTATGATGTGTTATTAATTACCCGTCGTTTTACCCGTCAACCACTAGGTGTGATTGTATTACGTCGTGAAGAGAATTTTTATAAGTTATTAGATATTATTGCACCGACTAAACACATTCCCATTATTTTAGAACAAACACGCCGTATTGTTGCCCAATGGGGAGGTGAAAAGGTGGTGTTATGGATTACAAATAATTATGCCAACTTACTCCATGAGTTAGGTGAAGCTGAAGTTAAAGAATTAGATGTGTGTATTCCTCATTGTACATGGTACAAAGGGCAAGGACCTGATGTGGAAGAAGTCAAAGATAAATGGTTGTTACTTGGTGGTGATACTGATTTTATGTAATGAATGTTATGTTACACCCTAAGCGTCTATTTTCTATGATCATGGAATAATTGGAATTATGCAAATATTGGGTTTCCTACGCCTACCCTACACAAGGCACAAGGCACAAGGCACAAGGAAGTGTATTGTTTTAATGCTTGGAAGTGGGGAAAGTATAAAATTCAGGCATAAAAAAAGACGTTAAAACGTCTTGGTTTTTCATATTTATTAGAATAAATAAATATGGTGCCGGCAGCATGAATCGAACACGCGACCTGATGATTACAAATCAACTGCTCTACCAACTGAGCTATGCCGGCTTTTTATATATTGTAAATCTAGCAAGAAAAATTAAGAGATGGTGCCGGCAGCATGAATCGAACACGCGACCTGATGATTACAAATCAACTGCTCTACCAACTGAGCTATGCCGGCCTTTTTATTTTGCTTGTAGTGTGACAGGGGAAATAAGAAGATGGTGCCGGCAGCATGAATCGAACACGCGACCTGATGATTACAAATCAACTGCTCTACCAACTGAGCTATGCCGGCCTTTTTATTTAACTTGTCTTATTAAGTAATCAAACGGTGGTGCCGATGAGACGAATTGAACGTCCGACCTACTGATTACGAATCAGTTGCTCTACCGACTGAGCTACATCGGCTCAGAACTACGTAATGGAGGCGGATTATAGACACCTCTGTGATACCTGTCAAGAGAATTTTTCATCTTTTTCACTTGGTAATGTTCGACTAATTAATTTAAATAATAAAATCAAACTTGTATCACTATATGCTGCCATATTACTAGTTATTATAGTCAATTTTACTGCACGTCGTGAAATTTTTACTTGTTGCCCATCTGTGAAGTCTAAACGTTGGTGAATTTGTTTTAAGGTTAGCAATGCCATCCCTAATGCCCACAAACAAAAGCGTCGAATGCCTTGCTCTTTTTTAGGAATCAGCAAAACATAACGTAAAGCATTTGCCACATGAGTATGGGCAATAGCAACTAACCGCTCTAAACCTTGAGCAAAGGCAGGATCATGTTTCTCTGGGCTTAAGGTGCTTAAATCAAACCCTCGCTGATTAAAAACACTTTGCGGTAACCAGCAAGCTCCTCGCTGTTGATCATCCCAAATATCTTTTAAAATATTGGTCATTTGCAAGGCTTGCCCAAAAGACACTGAAAACTGTTCTAATTCAGCTCGATTTTGATTAATCTCATCAGAATAATGGCAAAATAAGCTGGTTAGCATTTCTCCCACCACCCCTGCGACGTAATAGCAATAACGGCTCATTTCTGCCACATCACGCAAACCATTAGTATTATTATGGTGCTGCTGAAATTCCACCATGCCTTGGCTCATAATCTCCACACACCGTTTTAATGCTGCTTGTTGAGGGGCATCAAAATGATGGGTAAGGCGTACTACACGCGCCGTTTGGCTAATCAGCTCTTTTTCAGCATCAGAAGTGCTAGATGATAATAAAGGTTGCAATGCGGTGGCAAAATTATCCGCAGATTCTTGTTGTCCAATCACCTCAATAAATTGCTGAGAAAAGTGTTTTTTCTGCTCAGGGCTGAGTGCAGGATCATCTTCAATCGTATCCGCAATACGGCATAATAAATAAGCATTTCCCACGACGGTATACAGGCTGGGAGGGAGCTGGGGAATAGTCAATGCAAAGGTACGTGATACACCTTCTAAAATGTGTTTTTGATATGCTTCATCAGCCTCGATACAGGTCATTGGGAATACTCTTAAATACTAATTGTGGTGGCAGCAGGAAAATGATAGGGGGCAGGGTAGCCCACGGCAGTTAAATATAAACCATAAGGTGCAGCAGTGACCCCCCCTAGGGTTCTGTCTTTGTAAGCTAGCACAGTATTTGTCCAGTCAACCGCTTGCTCGCCACAGCCGATTGCCATCAGTACCCCTGCAATATTACGTACCATATGATGTAAAAAAGCATTGGCACGCACCTCGATAATAATTTTCTCTTCTTCTTGGCGAACCGTTAAGCTATGTATTGTACGAACAGGGCTTTTTGCTTGACAGGCAGAGGCGCGAAAAGAAGAAAAATCATGGGTACCTATTAGGTATTGAGCTGCTTCTTGCATTCGTGCCACATCTAAAGGGCGGGGCTGCCATGTCGCACGATAGGCCAAAATAGCAGGACGTGTCATCCGATTTAAAATAACATAACGATATTGACGTTCTACTGCTGAAAAACGCGCATGAAATGCCTCATCTACCTCTTGCGCCCATGTAATACCAATATCATGGGGTAAATTAGCATTGCTGCCTAATATCCACGAGCGTATGGAACGCTCTGCGGTGACATCCATATGCACTACTTGCCCTAAACCGTGGACACCTGTATCAGTACGCCCTGCACAAATCACCCGCACAGGATGATTTGCCACTTTAGTTAAGGCTTTTTCGACACATTCTTGTACTGTACGCACATTTGTTTGGGCTTGCCAGCCTGAAAAATGTGTTCCGTCGTATTCGACACCTAAGGCAATACGCATTAATTCACCGTGAGTAATAACACTAATACACATGGATAGCACCATTGCCAAAGTAATAAAGGAGGCAATGCAGGCAACTCGATTATAGTGAGTGGCGTGTGTTCCGCATGATATAGAGTTTGAGTAAAAAGTTGACTGGTATTTTTAGCCAAGTAGTTTAAACGCGCACGGGGGGAATGTGTAGCAGTTTTTGTGACAGCAGGTAAGTCATCATACAATTTTTGTACAGTGTGTACCGTGTCTAACGTCAAGGCAAGACGGACTGCAATAGTTTCTACATTAACACCTAGCTTACCAAAAGGTGTCAGCCACCATTGTAACGCAAGTATCATGTGTGCACTGGGAGTAGTGTGTTGTAATAAATGGGCAGCACTGATAATACTGGCTAACATGCTTAAACGTTGTAAAGCAAGCAGCAAACCAAACTGACTGGGTAAACCTGTAAAAGTAGGCGCACTAAACCATGCATTGAGTATAAATAAGGAGAGAAAAAGCCACTTTAAGCGTTTAAATGTGCGCCATAACAGCTGAGCATGACTATAGAGATATAGTAATAACCCAAGTACGGGCAAGATAAGCAGCAAGAAATACAGCTGTGCTGTGGTCACCCCAATAATAAAGAGAAAAAATACAGCTAAACGTATAACAGGGTGCATGACAGGTATTAAAAATAAGGAAAACGGTAGCTTATAGATTTGTATAGCAGAGCTTTAAAATAGAGGGAAGTCTCACACCCTCTATTTTAAAAATAACAGTCTTGATAATAAAAAATTATGCCGTTGCACTAACTGCTGTTTGAATATCAGCAATTAATTTCTTAATCGGTTGGTAATAAAGTTTCATTGCTGCTTTATTGACGATAAGACGAGAGCTAATATCAGCAATATGCTCCAAAGGTTCTAAACCATTAGCGCGTAATGTATTACCTGTATCGACCACATCAACAATGCGATCAGCTAAATCAACTAATGGGGCTAATTCCATTGAACCATATAATTTAATAATTTCTGTTTGGATGCCTTGTGCTGCATAATAACGCTTGGCACAATTGACATATTTTGTTGCAACACGCAGATTACCATGCGGGAGATCTTCCCCCACTCGTCCTGCTGTCATTAAACGACAACGTGCAATATTTAAATCAACAGGCTCATACAGTCCCTTGCCCCCGTGTTCCATTAATACATCTTTACCTGCCACGCCAACCGCTGCAGCACCATGCTCAACATAAGTTGGTACATCTGTGGCGCGTACAATTAATAATTCTACTTCAGGATTATTGGTAGCAATAATCAACTTACGCGAGGTTTCAGGATCATCTGTAGGAACAATACCTGCTTGTGCAAGTAAAGGTAAAGTTTCCTTAAAAATACGTCCTTTAGATAAAGCAATTCTTAACATGATATTGACCTAACTTGGCACACGAGAAATGCGTGCCCCTAGCTGTGTAAATTTTTCTTCAATACACTCATACCCGCGATCAATATGATAAATACGATCAACAAGTGTACTGCCGTCAGCAACTAAACCAGCAAGGACTAAACTGGCAGAAGCCCGTAAATCTGTTGCCATGACAGGTGCTGCTTGTAACTTTTCCACCCCTTCACAAATCGCAGTATTGCCTTCAATACGGATATTTGCACCCATACGTTGCATTTCCAAAGCATGCATAAAACGATTTTCAAAAATGGTTTCTGTTAAGGTACCTACCCCTTCTGCTACAATATTAAGGGCGGTAAATTGGGCTTGCATATCTGTTGGGAAAGCAGGATAAGGCGCAGTATGCACATCTACCGCTTTTGGGCGTTTACCATGCATATTCAGCTCAATCCAGTCCTCACCTGTGGTAATTTCAGCCCCTGCTTCACGCAGTTTACTCAGTACTGCATCTAATAAACTGGGATCGGTATCTTTTAGCTTAATATGTCCCCCTGTCATCACCGCACCAACAAGGTATGTCCCTGTTTCAATGCGATCAGGTAAGACACTATAGGGTTCACCATGTAGCTCTTCCACCCCTTCAATAACAAGGGTACTGGTGCCTTCACCTGTAATTTTTGCACCCATTTTATTAAGGTAATTAGCTAAATCCACCACTTCAGGTTCACGTGCTGCATTTTCAATACGGGTAATCCCATCAGCTAACACCGCCGCCATCATCAAGTTTTCAGTCCCTGTTACAGTGACTAACTCCATGTTGATATCTGCCCCTTTTAAACGATCTGCTTTGGCAATGACATAGCCATTTTCAACACGGACATCTGCCCCCATTGCTTGCAAACCATTAATATGCAAATTAACAGGACGTGATCCAATCGCACAGCCCCCCGGTAAGGAGACAATCGCTTCACCAAAACGGGTTAATAAAGGACCTAATACTAAGATAGAGGCACGCATGGTTTTTACTAAATCATACGGCGCAGTGCAGGTATCAATCGTGCTAGCATTGACTTCAATTTGCATTTTTTCATCAATAACAAGCTGCACCCCCATACGTCCTAATAAACCCATCATGGTGGTAATATCTTGTAAATGCGGAACATTACTAATATGGGTGGGGGTTTTGGCAAGCAAGGTTGCCGCAAGAATAGGCAGGGCAGCATTTTTTGCCCCAGAAATACGGATTTCCCCATTTAATGGGACACCGCCAGTGATTTGTAGTTTATCCATTTAGATTATTTACAGTGCTTTCAGTATTAAGAAATACGCAGTTTACGCGCTTTATCCCATTCATCAGGTGTATAGGTTTTTAATGATAAAGCATGAATCTCATTGTTTTGCACTTTATCACCTAAAGTGGCATACACTAGTTGGTGTCGTTTAATCGTTGTTTTATCAGTAAAATCTGGGCTGACTACAATCGCTTGAAAATGACTACCATCTCCAGTGACTTCAATTTCAGCTTGACTAAACCCTGCTTGAATAAGCATTTTTACGTTTTCTGGTTCCATAATACTCGTATTCAATATCTGTTTTTTAAAAAACTAGAATCATTTTATCTAGGCTGTTATACAAAACAGGTAAATTTTAACACAGTTTTTACTTTGACCCACTACGCTATCTTTTCTTCTTGGTTTTATTAGAATCATTCATTAAAAAAAGAGGGCGATTAAAAATAAAATATTTTCAATAATATAAAGTAGATTTTTTTGTTAAATAAAAAAACACCTTTTATATGGCATAACTATTGCTCAGGATGTATAGAGTAATTTATAAGTGCGTAATCTTATTTAAAAGCATTATGACATTATCAATTTGTTTAAAAATATTGCCTACTTTGTTTGTAATAGGCTTTTTTTATAATGAATTTATAATAAGAATTATGAGAAATAAGATGATAAATCTATTCATTTGATGTATCGATATTTGAAATGCGTTATAGTATGTCAGTTAATTTACAGTGTAAAACTGTGCTGTGACAGCTAATTATAATAATAACTTGTCATTAAAAACTAAGGTATTTTTTAACTAAACAGGTTCATTTTCATCCTTTATCTAGGGTGTGATTTTCATCCACACATACTTCACTTTCATTAGGATTTTTTATACTGCTTTTTCATATATGAAACTGTTACCTCAACACCAGCACTTTAAAAAATCAAAGAAAATCAAAATTTTTCTTGGTTTACAAGCTAGAATCATGCTGTATTTTAGTGTGCTACTTATTTTAATTTTAGTTGCAGTCAATTCTGTACGTATTTATGGACTCCCTTTTGCTGGTTATAAGGGGGAATATCCACAGCGACAGCAAGAAGTATTTGTCACATTAGAAATGATTGCAGATACACAAAAAAAGCGACTTGTTTCATGGTTAGATGAACGTAGTCATGATGCTAGTGCCCTGTCAGAATCAGTGCTATTTCGACAGGCAACCATGAATTTACATCATACTATTGAGCAACTACGTAGCCACAATAATGCACCTTGGGACAGCTTAAAAAAAGCTCCTGCTTATCAAGCCCTCGCTCAGCAGCTTGGTATGACCAAACTTATTAATACAGCCTATACTAATATTCAGCTTGTTGATATTCAAACAGGGGACATTCTTGTTTCTACAAACCCTGATGAAATAGGTCATAATCTTTTTGGTAAGCCATTTTTTACTGCCTCTTTACATCCTTCTCATAATGGCTTAATCGATATACGCCAGTCAGATGATGGTAATCACTGGAATTTATTTATTTCTCGCCATATCCGCCGTATTGACAAAGACGGTGCTTATACAGGGAAAATTGCGGTACTTATCGTCACAATTAATCATTATGAACTGACGCGCACATTAAATACCCACCATCTAAATAAAACTCATGAAACCTTTTTAGTCACACGAGATTTACAAGTATTAACCTCTGCAAAAAATAAAATTACCTCACACACACCACATTTAGCCAATTCACAAAATTTTGCACAGCATATACAAGCCCTGATAGACAGTGATAAAGAAGGGGAAACATTTCAAGAGACCTATAATGAAAATAAAGCCCTATTAGCTGTTTACCGTGCGATTCCTATTACAGGAGGGATGCGCTGGGGATTAGTGGTCAAAATTGATAAAGAAGATGCTTTTGCATCCTTATTGGATAGCATGTTGTATTCTTTCTTTATCGGGTTACTTATCAGCATTATTTTAGGGTTAGGCTGCACCTTTATTCTAGCGCGCACCTTATCGCGCCCATTGCGTAGTTTAAAAGATACAATTGAACAAATTCAGGCAGGAAATCTTGATGCACGTGCCAGTGTACAAACCCATGATGAAGTAGGCGTGCTGGCAATATTATTTAATGAAATGATTGAACGTGTACAACAATCACAACAAGGTATGGAAGATACCATTCACGAAAATACTGCTGAATTGTATAAAACAAATATTAGCTTAGCCGTCACTTTAGATGAAATGAAAGGGCTTAATACCCATCTTCAGCAAGAAGTAGCAGTACGCCGTGAAGTGGAAGCACAAATTCGTATTAAACAAAAAGAACAACAAGCTATTTTTGACTCTGTACCAGCCTTTATTTGGCGTAAAGATACTAAAAATTGTATTCGCTGGATGAATCAATCTGCTGCGCAACTTTCTAATGTTGCCCCCGAATCTATAGCAGGTTATCCCGTTGAAACTTTATTTCCTGAGCGAGCTGTTGACGCTTACAAAGAAGATCAAGAAGTGTTTGCCAGTAAAGCAGAAAAATTGGGGATTATCACACAATTAAAAACGTTATCAGGCAAAGAGCTGATTATTCACGTTGATAAAGTCCCCTATTTTAATGATAAAGGGGATGTAATTGGGGTCATCGTTTTAGCCAAAGATATTACAGATAATGTTAAAGCAGAAAAAGCTCGCCAAGAAAGTGAGCGCAAATTCCGTTCAATCGTGAATACTGCGGTAGATGGTATTATCATGATTAACGAAAAAGGGGAGATTCAACTATTAAACCCTGCTTTAGCCAATATGTTTGGTTATAAAATAGAAGAATTACAGGGGCAAAAAATTAATATGCTGATGCCTGAACCACATCGTACCGATCATGATAGTTATTTAAATAAATATATTGAAACAGGCAAGCCACTTGGGCAAGGGATTGTCGGTTTAGGACGTGAAGTAGAAGGGCGACGTAAAGATGGCACACTTTTTCCTATTCACCTTGCTGTCAGTGAAACCTGTTTAGAAGGTGAGAAGCACATGTTTACAGGGATTATCAGTGATATTACTGAATTAAAACGGACTCAAAAAGCCTTAGAAGCCAGTAAACACGCCTTAGAAATTCAAAACCGTGCTTACAGTCGTTTTGTCCCACGTGAATTTTTAGGTTACCTTGGCAAAAAAACCATTGTTGATGTTGAATTGGGTGATCAAGTTCAAAAAGAAATGACCGTGATGTTTTCAGATATCCGCAAATTTACTGACTTGTCTGAAAAAATGACCCCCACCGAAAACTTCAGTTTTCTAAATGCTTATTTAGGTAAAATGGAACCTGTTATTTTAGCCCATGCAGGCTTTGTCGATAAATATATTGGTGACGGTATTATGGCACTGTTCCCACACAGCTCTGATGATGCAGTAAAAGGCGGAATTGCGATGTTACATGCATTATCTGAATTTAATTATATACGAGAACAAAAACAGCAAACCCCGATCAATATTGGAATTGGTTTACACACAGGTTCTCTTATGTTGGGTACTATCGGCGGCAGTAATCGCATGGATGGTACTGTAATCAGTGATGCTGTGAACTTAGCTTCACGTGTAGAAGGCATGACCAAAATTTATGGTACATCATTATTGATTACCGAACATACTTATAATGTATTAGAAAATATCAATGATTATGATATTCGTATCATTGATAAAGTGAAAGTAAAAGGCAAATCAGAGCCTGTTATTATTTTTGAAATTTTAGATGGTAACCGCCCCGATATTCACCAAGCCAAGTTAAAAACCTTAGATACTTTTACGCAAGCGATTAGTCATTATCAACAACGTGAATTTGATAAAGCCTTACAATTATTTGAGTTTTGTCTGTCTGTATACCCTGATGACAAAGCAGCAAAAATTTATATTAAACGTTGTCATCACTGGAAAAAATTTGGTTATGATGATAGCTGGGATGGGATTACCGAGTTACATGCTAAGGAAAGTTTAGTCGAATAATGAGTGGAAAAATTCGTATTATTGGTGGGCAATGGCGCGGGCGAAAATTACCTGTATTAAATAAAGCAGGACTCCGCCCAACTACTGATAGAGTCAAAGAAACAGTTTTTAATTGGTTAATGCCTATTATAGAAGGCAGTCGTTGTTTAGATGCCTTTGCAGGCGCGGGTAGTTTGGGCTTTGAAGCCGCTTCTCGTGGTGCAACAGAGGTGACTTTATTAGAAAAAGACAAACAGGTGGCTCAACATTTAAAACAGCAATGCCAAACCCTCAAAGCAACACAAATCACCCCTATTTGTACAGATACTTTACGTTTTCTGAGTAAACCTGCCTCCCAAACCTTCAGCCTTGTTTTTTTAGATCCCCCTTTTCATAAAAATTTACTAAGCGACTGTATTCAACAACTAGAAAATCAGCAGTGGTTAACAGAAAATGCTTTTATTTATATTGAAGTAGAAAAAAAACTCCCGCTTGAATTACCTGAAAACTGGCATATTCATCGTGAAAAAATAATGGGGCAAGTACGTAGTATTTTGGTACAG
>Ga0193958_1000040_pt1 | contig 74386 bp, 73 predicted proteins | sample FB_1_MG_FD_140320 | JGI IMG/M metagenome (GOLD analysis project Ga0193958, IMG submission 140320) | Microbial mat bacterial communities from the Broadkill River, Lewes, Delaware, United States - FB_1_MG | ecosystem: Environmental > Aquatic > Freshwater > River > Microbial mats | place: USA... | reverse complement strand
TCGGGAGTAGGAAGTTTGTTTCTGAAGAGGCGCTCGAGGCCAACGACGCCCCGAACGGTTAAGATGTCAAAGACCCGCTATCAAGTGGATCGCAATGCTGCTCCGCTTAAGTGAACAGCATTGTCCGCATTGGGAGGCCTTTTTAATGCTTGGAATAAATGGCTTACTTGCTTTTAACAACCATGTAATTGATCGCTTCAATCACCGCCTGATCACTCAAGGAAGGATTTCCGCCTTTAACCGGCATAGTTGCCTTGCTGCTATCGCCGATCAATGCAGTGGTATACAGAACACTCATACCCTGCTCAATGCGAGGTGCCCATGCCAACTTATCACCAAGGATAGGGGCATTCGCTACACCATTTGCATGACACGCCATGCAAGAGGCCCGATAGACCTTCTCACCTTCAGCCGTCGCGACCACAGACTCAACACTCACATCAGGAATCGTAGGCTTAGCAACCGCAGGAGCTGCTGCCACAGGCTCTGGCGCTGCAACGACAGCTGCAGCCGGTGCTTCGGCTGGCGCAGCGCCGGCTTCTGCCACTTCAACATCCGCTAATGACAACATGTGCATGATAGATGCGGTGATTTCTTCATCAGTAATGCTTGGATCACCACCACGAGGAGGCATGCCGCCTTTACCATTAATTGCACTGGTCACTAACGCCTTCATGTCGCCATTCAATCGAGCAACCCAATCTGCTTTAGCCGTGCTATCAAGCTTAGGCGCATTAGCTAAACCAATGGAGTGGCACACTGCACACACACCTTTTACGATCTCTTCACCAGAGCGCGCAGGCACATCGGCAACATCCACTTTAATTTCTACCGAGCCGATCGGCTTTAATGCGGCCACCATTTGAGGGTCAATCACTTTCGCCTCAGGGGTTCCTTTAGGCGCCGGAGCAAACAAATAAAGCACACCGATAACCAGCACTGCTACAATCTGCACCCAAAAAAGCCGAGGTAATTTTTCATGAGAACCAGACATGGTTTCCTCCAGTTGTTTAATTAACAATTATAATATTGAACGACTAACAACCTGAATGCTAAGTGTTGTGACCATCAGGCAATCGTTTCAGATTTAACTTTATATACAAAAACATGACGATGAGCGCCATTAAAAACCATTGAATGGCATAACCGATATGCTTACCGATTTTGCCGTAATACGGCTGCCAGTCTCTTACAAATCCATGCTTATCTGCCGCATTCAGCTCAATTAATATTGGCGCAACCGGCTGCTTTAACTCACTGGCAATCACTGATGACTCGAAAGCCTGCACCAGATGAGGATAGACTTGAGCTTGTGTACTTTCACTAACAGCCAGCTGTATTGCATTGGATGGCTGCTTGATAACACCAAGGATTTCTATAGGGCTAGTATCAACCGCAATATCCGGAAACTGATCTCGTCGGCCCAAAATTGGAATCCAACCGCGATTAACCATCACAACCTGATTACTACCATCCAGCAAAAAAGGCGTTAGCACTTGATAACCCGGCTTACCATTACTGGTTTTATTATCCCAGAGGTATTGCCGTTCGTTATCGAACCGCCCCTGCAATGCCGCAGGCCGATAGACATCAGCAGGCAACTTTTCAAAGTCGGACTGATTAATATTCAAGGGCGCACGACTCATTGCCATACTGACTTGCCGCTCTATTTCACGCTTCTCTTCTGCCCGATCTAATTGCCACAACCCAAGCGAAATTAACACCGGAAATACCACTAGAAAAGCCAGCGAAGGAACCAGAGCAGGAGAAAAAACAAAAGACCCGATACGTAGTTTAGTCATATCACAATGAATTAAAACGAACCATCAGGTCGAATCCATCCCATCCAGAAACAAAATAGCAGGAATATAAACAAGGCGATTGAGGCACCGATACGCATGGTTAGTGCTTTCAACATTCGGCGTGAGCTTGTGCCATCTTTCATCATGTAATACAGCGCAGAACCTAAGCTATACAAAATGAATAAAAAGAAGCCCAACACAATAAGTTTAATCAAATGCCATCCTCACCGCTTAAAACAATTACCGGCAGTCACTTGTGACAGTGCCGCCGGCAATCCTGCATTGCTGTTAAATCGATTGATCAAACAAACCAGTAAACATAGATGAACAGTCCGAGCCAGACCACGTCCACAAAGTGCCAGTACCAAGCAACCGCTTCAAAACCAAAGTGGTTTTCTGCGTTGAAATGACCGCGAATAACACGCATCAAAATGGTCACCAACATAATGGTTCCCAAAGTTACGTGCAAACCGTGGAAGCCAGTCAGCATAAAGAAGGTACTACCGTAGACACCGGAAGTCATTTTCAGATTTAAGTGACCGTACGCCTCGCCATACTCCATGACCTGAAAACCAAGGAAGACAATACCGAGTAAAATCGTTGCAATCAGTCCGTAAATAATCTGCTTACGGTTATTGTTGAGTAATGCCCAGTGTGCCCAAGTTAAGGTAGCACCACTGGCCAGCAGTAACATCGTGTTAAAGGCTGGGATTTGCCAAGCATGAATCAGACCACTTGGTACTGAGAATGCTTCAGGATTTGGCATTTGAATCAGAGGCCAGACCGCTTTAAACTCAGGCCATAGCAACTTACCGGTCCAGAAGTTATTTCCCTCACCTGCAAGCCATGGCACGGAAAACTCACGCGCATAAAACAAGGCACCAAAGAATGCCGCAAAGAACATAACTTCGGAAAAGATAAACCAAGCCATACCGATCCGGAATGATTTATCTACCTGGGTATTATAAAAGCCAGACTCACTCTCATGAACAACCTGCCCCATCCAACCAAACACCATAAACAGGATAGTGGCCAAACCCAACACCATCAGTCCGGTAGCTAAGGCACTGCCATGCAGGGAACCTGCAAAACCACCCAGCAGTAACGCCATACCAACAGAACCCACAATGGGCCAATAACTACCTTCCGGAACGTAATACTGTTCTTTAGACTGCATTGATTTCTCCTACACTCATCGACATCCGCAAATCAGACATCAGGTTGTATTCTAAAAAAGTTATACGACAGTGTGATGTTTTGAACATTTCCATCAAGAGACGGCTCAACCACAAACCGCACCGGCATTTCAACCGGCTGATAGGCTTTGAACTCCTGACGCGTAAAGCAAAAGCATTCCAACTTTTTAAAGTGGGTCGCAGCCTGACTGGGTGCCACACTGGGCACTGCCTGACCGACAATCATATCTTTGGAACGATTCTCAGCTAAAAAATACGCGGTATACACTTTGCCCGGCACCACTTCCATTTGAGGGGTTTTCGGGCGAAAGCTAATCGGAAAACCAGGGGCGACTGCTGCTGCAAAATCCACAAATACCGTGCGCGCTTCATCCACCTCATAACTTTCTGCAGTATCTTGATAGCTGCTTGTAGTGGTTCGCCCGTTAAAACCGGTGACATCACATAAGATGTCATACAACGGCACTAGGGCGAAGGCGAAGCCAAACATGGCAATTGGGATAAAAATCAGCTTTAGCCAAAATCCCTTGGTAACCGGTTCGCGCATTTATTTACCTGACAAAATAAGTGTCAAAGAGAAGATCGCAATAGCGACTGCTGCGATTACCGCCGCTGTCACCATTGCTCCACGTTGCTTTCGTTGAATTTCTGACATCACTTATATTCTCAATGACCTGTGTGGCTAGATTCTTTAAGAATCAACTCACGTGGTGGCTCTTCGTTAAAGGTGTGGTAAGGCGCAGGTGTAGGCAATGTCCACTCCAGACCTTTAGCACTTTCCCAAACGCGTGCTTCTTTGACAACCCGACCATTACGGATGCAATCCACAATGATGTAAGCCAGTAATAAGAAGGACAAACCAAACACGAAGCCACCGACACTAGCAATTAGATTGAAGTCAGCAAACTGTAGTGAGTAGTCAGGAATACGGCGTGGCATACCCGCTAATCCTAGGAAGTGCATTGGGAAGAACAACACATTCACTGACAGTACCGCCCACCAAAAGTGGATCGTTGCCAGCTTCTCGTTGTACATACGACCACACCATTTTGGCAACCAGTAGTAAACGCCAGCGATGATAGAGAACAGTGCACCTGTTACCAGTACATAATGGAAGTGCGCCACCACGAAGTAGGTATCATGGTATTGAATATCCGCGGGTACGATACCCAGCATCAAGCCAGACAAACCACCGATAGTAAACAGGATTACAAAGGCCACCGCCCACATCATGGGGATTTCAAAACTCAACGAGCCTCTCCACATGGTAGACACCCAGTTGAACACTTTCACACCCGTCGGAACGGAGATCAGGATCGTGGCATACATAAAGTACATCTGACCCGCCACCGGCATACCGGTTAGGAACATGTGATGTGCCCAAACGACAAATGACAATACGGCGATTGAACCCGTCGCATACACCATTGAGCTGTAACCAAACAATGGTTTACGCGAAAACGTCGGGATGATTTGCGAGATAATACCGAAGGCCGGCAAAATCATAATGTAAACTTCAGGGTGACCGAAGAACCAGAAAATATGCTGGAACATAACCGGATCACCACCACCTGCTGCATCAAAGAAGCTAGTACCGAAGTTACGATCAGTCAGCATCATTGTTACCGCACCGGCCAATACTGGCATCGCTGCAATCAGCAGGAAGGCTGTGATAAACCAAGTCCAAACGAACAGTGGCATATCCATTAGCTTCATGCCGCTAGCACGCATATTCATTACAGTCGCAATGATATTGATCGCACCCATGATGGATGAGAAACCCAACATGTGAATAGCAAAGATGAAGTAGTCAGTACTTTGTGGTGCAAACGTTGTGGACAACGGTGCGTAGAACGTCCAACCAAAGGCTGGCCCGCCACCTTCCATGAACATCGTGCTCATTAACATGGCACCTGCAAATGGCAGAATCCAGAAGCTCCAGTTATTCATGCGAGGCAGCGCCATATCCGGCGCACCAATCATGGTAGGAATCTGAATATTCGCCAAGCCCACAAAGGCCGGCATGATCGCACCAAATACCATAATCAAACCATGCATGGTCGTCATCTGGTTAAAAAACTGTGGCTCTACAAACTGCAGTCCGGGCATAAATAATTCAGCACGGATAACCATCGCCATCGCACCACCAATCAGCAGCATAATGAATGCAAACCAGAGGTAGAGGTAACCGATGTCTTTGTGGTTGGTTGTTTTTACCCACCGCATTAAGCCTGGCTCAGGTCCATGATGATGATCGTCATGTGCATGATTCTGGATGTCGGCTTCAATATCAGTTGTCGTTGTTGCCATGTTACTGCCTCCTTATCGTGCAGACTTAATTGTTGCAGGTTGAACAATTTCGTTGGTGTTATTGCCGAACGCGTTACGCTCGTAAGTCACCACCGCCGCAATGTCACTATCGCTCAGCTGTTTGCCAAACGCTTGCATCGCAGTCCCGCTTTTACCGTTGAGAATGATATCGATATGAGCAGCCATGTTTTCCGTTTTAGTCGTAATTGGGCTTCCTGCCATCGCAGGGAACGCACCAGGTACACCAGCACCCGTCACACCGTGACAAGCAGCACAGTTAGTGCTGTAAACTTTTTGACCCTGAACCATCAGCTCTTCCTTAGACCATTCACGATCACCGGAGGCCGCTGCAGCAGCGGCAATAGCCTTCTGCTCATCGACCCAAGCGGCATAATCTTCCTGAGACTTCACTTCAACCACAATCGGCATAAAGCCGTGGTCTTTCCCGCAAAGCTCAGTACATTTACCGCGATACACGCCAGGCTCTTCGATATACGCCCAAGAGTCATTGATAAAGCCCGGATTCGCATCCTGCTTTACACCCAACTCACGCACCCACCAAGAGTGGATTACATCGTTAGAGGTCATTAAGAAACGAATCCGCTGATTGACTGGTAGCACCAGTCGGTTATCAACGTCTTGTAAGTAGTGTTCATCTGTTGCACGAACAGCCGCATTGTTGATTCCATCGCGGCTTTTCTGTGTCAGATTACTGAAGAAGCTAATATCATGATCTAAGTATTCATACTGCCACTTCCACTGATAGCCAGTGATCTTCACTGTCATATCCGCTTTTTCAGTATTCTCAAGATCGATCAATACTTTAGTAGCAGGCACGGCAATAGCGATCAGGATAGCTAGCGGAACCAGCGTCCAAATCAACTCAATCGTAGTGCTTTCGTGAAAGTTGGCGGCGACTGCGCCTTTAGATTTACGGTGATAGATCATCGAATAGATCATGACACCAAATACAATAACCGCGATTCCCACACAGACCCAGAAGATGGTCATATGCAAGCCGTAGATATCACGACTAATGGGGGTTACCCCTTCCGGGAGATTCAAACCGTATTCAGCAAACACTGTGCCTGGCAACATAAGCAGCGGCAAGATCAGTGTTTTGAATAAGGTCGCGATGAATCGGTTATTCAACATATAGCCTCCTCCAATGTCGATAGTTCCCCAGTCCGCAAGCGAACCGCGGAGAATCGAAAAGTTTAAAATTTAGTTTTAAACAGGTGTTTGAGAGCGCTTCAGCTGCCGATAAACCAATTAAATTTATGTGTGTATTGACCTTCTTATAGTGCTATCAGGCTGCTCACACAACGCCACAATCTAATCAAATCGGCATTAAAGCCATTCAGTAGTTGAAGAACAGTCTACAGTCAAGTTCGAAAATATACTAGTATGAATAAGAAAATCTAAACCCAAATAATTGGCCAGTAAAAATGCTAAGCACCGCCATCTTAAGTAGTTATTGCCAATCGTCATATTGTTTATGATATAAATCGCCCTCACGCGATAAAAAACGACGAATATTCCAAGGCAATTCTATGAGCAACCCACGTCAAAGTTTCCGACGCCTACTGCAATTTACAGTGGTATTAGCCCTCTGCGTTATCATTCTTGGCGCTTATACCCGACTCTCCGATGCGGGCTTAGGCTGTCCGGACTGGCCGGGTTGTTATGGCCATTTGGTCGGTGTGCCGGATGAACTGCCCCATGATGAGTTTGATCGCCCGCTGGAAACCGACAAAGCTTGGAAGGAAATGATCCATCGCTACCTTGCGGGCATACTGGGACTGGCCGTACTAGCTATATTCATCTTTGCGGTCGCCAAGCGCAAACAACTCCAGCAAAGCGTACTACTCCCGACCTTATTATTATGTACCGTTATCTTTCAGGCCCTGCTTGGCATGTGGACGGTGACTCTATTACTGAGCCCCGTGATCGTTACTGCGCACTTGATTGGTGGTTTTACCACGCTATCGCTGACTTGGTTATTGCTGCTCAACCAATCTCGCGACACCAATGCTCCCGGTCCGGATACCAGCATGGGCTTACGCTTTTGGGCAGCCATTGGCTTTCTCTTATTAGTTGGGCAAATATTCCTCGGCGGCTGGACCAGCACTCACTACGCAGCACTAGCTTGCGGGACGGACTTCCCAACCTGCATGAGCCAGTGGTGGCCAACCATGGACTTTGACAGCGCCTTCCAATTCGTTCATCACACTGGTGTTGATTATGAATTTGGAACACTGGAAAGCCCTGCCCGCACAGCCGTTCAAGTCACTCACCGCATTGGCGCATTAATCGTCGGCACCTATCTGATTGGCTTATTCCTACTATTGCTAGTTCAGCCCCAACGCAAATTCGCCGGCTTAGCAGGAACTTTGCTACTGGTACTAGCCACACAAATCACACTGGGCATTCTGAATGTGGTGATGGCGCTGCCATTAAGCATTGCAGTGGCACATAATCTGGTTGCTGCCTTGTTACTACTAACCGTCATCACGATTAATCACCGCAGCTGGTTTCGTGTCGCAGCACCCGATAAAAGATAGGAACTAAAAAGCAGATACGCTAGTATCTAGTCGCTAACAATGGAGAGGAAACAATAACAATGGCACCTGCCAAGAAAACATTACTGACAATGATTTTTGTATTTGTCGCACCGATCGTCATCGGTAGCGTCATGTTTATGAACGCAGAACGCCTTGGTATGGATACCTCGACCGTTAACTATGGTCAGCTGGTACAGCCTCCTGTCAATATCAGCACCGATGGCGTCATCCTTGATGGCCAGCCTGCTGACCCTGAAAACTTAGCGCGCAATCAATGGACGCTGCTCTATCTTAATCAAGCAGAATGTGGGGACGCTTGCCGTGCCCGTTTGGATTTACTCAAGCGTATTCGCCTGTTAACCAATGAAGATATGCGCCGGATTCGGACCGTTTCAGTCGGTGATACACCTTGGACTGATACCGATACGCTGAAAAACGCCTACCCTGATTTGATGCTCGCTGAACTAGGCGATGCACCCGATAATTTCCTGAAGCAATTCCCTAAACAGGATGAGCACCCCATTTATCTGATTGACCCACTTGGAAATTTAATGATGTATTATGTTGGTGAAGTGCCAGACATAAAAGGCATCATGAAAGACTTCAAACGTATTCTTAAGTACTCTCAAATTGGTTAATCGATGAATCCTGCTCGCCCTACTCTGAAAGACTTCCTAAAGCTTTGTAAACTCAAAGTGGTCGCACTCATTATGCTGACGGCAGTGGTTGGCATGTTTATGTCCACTACAGGCCTGCCGCCAATGCACTTGGTGATACTGGCTTCCATCGGAATCGCGCTCGCATCCTGTTCGGCCGCAGTGTTTAACCATGTTATCGATCAGCGCATCGATACCATTATGCATCGCACCAAGAAGCGCCCCTTGCCTGAAGGCAAGGTCAATACCAAGCAAGCGATTGCGTTTGGTGTATTGATTGGTGTTGTTGGTATCGGCATTTTAGCCATTGGTGTGAACCTGCTGACTGCGGTACTCACCTTTTTCGCACTGATCGGCTATGCGGTGATTTACACCATGTACCTGAAACGTGCGACACCACAGAATATCGTGATTGGTGGTGCAGCGGGTGCCGCTCCACCAATTTTAGGCTGGACTGCAATCACCAACTCGGTGGATTTAGGCGCATTGCTACTGTTTTTGATTGTGTTTATTTGGACACCGCCACACTTTTGGGCGCTCGCTATTCACCGTCATGAAGAATATGCCAAGGTCGATGTACCGATGCTGCCAGTGACACACGGCCTGCCATTCACTCGCCTGCAAATTCTGCTGTACACCATTATTTTGTTTATCGTGACGCTCATGCCTTATCTGGTCGGCATGAGTAGCCTGATTTACTTGGTTGGCGCAGTCGTGCTCGGCGGTGGCTTTCTTTACTACGCAGTTGAAATGTTAAGAACACCGGGTAACGACAAGCTACCCATGAAAACCTTTGGCTACTCAATAAACTACTTAATGGCCTTATTTGTGATTTTGCTGGTCGACCATTATTTCCCGCTACATCTTAATCAACTGGTTTGATACAAGGAGACATGCACCATGGAATTTCTTAATGCAATCAAGAGCGTAATGGCGGCCTTTATCGGGGTGCAGAAAAAGAAAAACCTGGAGGATGACTTTGCTAAATCCAGCGCGACACCGTTTATTGTGGCAGGGCTAATTATGGTGGTGGTGTTTGTTTTGGTCGTTTATACAGTGGTGCAGGTGGTGCTGAGCTAAGTATTATGGCTTAGCGCTCACCAAGTCGTTACGATCAAGTACCGCTAACTCAGTAGCAGATTGCGATCACCGACCCGCGCCACATCTTCATCCTGATGAGTGATCAACAAGACGGTCTTGTTGGTTGCTTTTGCAGTCTCCCGCACCCAATCATTAGCAATTAAGCGCGTCGTGGCATCCAGCTCGGCAAAGGGCTCATCCAGTAAAACAATCGGCTCTGGCCTTAACAGCGTACGCAAAATAGCAATGCGCTGACGCTGGCCGCCGGATAATTTAAGCGGCGACTTATCCAGCTGATCGCTGACTTCCAGCACTTCCGCTGCAGCTCTAATCCGCTGCTCAATATCATCACCCACTAATCCAAACTGCAAATTCTGCCAAACACTTAAATGCTCAAACAGATTATGCTCCTGAAACAGCATACTGACAGGACGCTGAGTTACTTTAAGTGGCACGATGGAGCGGCCATCCCAGCGAATATCGCCTTGATCGACGGCTTCAAAACCGGCAATGGCATTCAGCAAAGTCGTTTTACCAACCCCACTGCGCCCTTGAATCGTGAGGATCTCGCCAACATCTACCGTGAAGTTATATTTCAGCACCACTTCTTTCCAGCGGACTTCTAAATGATCAATTTCCAGCATGCTGACGACTCCGTTCGAAATACAGTACGATCATGGCGCACATAATGAGTAACACTGCTGACGCCAACGAAGCGTCTGCCATGCGATAGGTGCCTGCTAAGCGGTAAATTAACCAAGGTAGCGTCACCCAATCATCATTACCAAAGATGGCGAAGACGGCCACATCTCCCATAGCAAACAGCAACACCAGTGAAAAGCTAAACCACAGTGTGCTTTTAATCCATGGATACTCAACTTTTAGACGCGCCCAGCCAGTGAGCTTCAGGGAATCTGCCAAGCGATAATACTGCTGATCAAACTGTAATAAACGCGGTCGTAAATGCTGGGTCGCAAACGGCGTAATGACGACGGCATTAAGCAGCACCACGAACAACATCCCCCAATGATCCAGGTCAATTCGCCGTAACAGAAACACATATAAGCCCACTGATAGCACCATCGCAGGCGCTAACAAGGTGTGCATCCCTAGCCATTCATAGGTTAGCTGACGTCTTCCTTTTCCGGCCATGGCTGCTTGACGCAAAGGAATTAAGCTACCATAGGACAACGCCAAAGCGAGGAGTGCGCTAATTAAAGCCGCTAGCAAAGTCACCAATGCAGGCTGCGCAATCGACCATGCATTGAACGTTTTCCAGTTCATCTCACTAATGCCCGGAATAAGCGCCAGCATGGGCAACAGCAAAATACACCACATCGTGCCATATAACAGCGCATTCCAAAGCTTCATTAGCGGCGAGGCTTCCGGCACCCAGCGACGGGAAACGGTTTCTACCGATAACCAGTTGGCTGAACCCCAGCGTGAAACTATCACATACAGCAGGCTTGTAATGGCAAATTGCACCCATGCCAAGGCCAGCACCTCAGGAATATTAAAGTCGTATTTGAGCGCCTGATACATAGCGACTTCCAACGTTGTCGCCTGCGGTCCACCACCTAAAGCCAGCACCACACCAAAACTGTTAAAACACAGCACCGCAATAAACCCAAACATCCGCAGAAACGTCGCGCGCAAACTGGCCAACTCCACAAAGCGCAACCGCTGCCAGCGACTCAACTTAAGTTGCGCAGCCAGCTTCCAACTGGTATCGGGAATATTGTTCATTTGCTGATACAGCGCGCGCACGGCAAAAGGTAGGTTTAGATAGACATGAGCAATTAAGATGCCATGCAAACCATACAGACTCCAACTTTCCGGCAAGCCATCGATTAGCAAGCCAGAGCGCCCCAATAGCACGACTAAACCGGTAATTAATACCAGCGTCGGTATGATGAAACACAATAAGCACAGGCTTAAAAAGCCCGCTTTAAAGGGAAGTTTTGGGGAGTAATAGAGCGCGCGCGCCACCGGCCAAGCCAGTAACACCGAGAGCAAGGCACTAAGCACCGCCTGCTTTAAAGAGAAGCCCAGAATTGACCAAAAGTAAGAATCGTGTAATAAGGCCCAGTCAGCGCTATTGCCACCATCAAAACCGATCAGGCCATAGAATGATAGTGTAGTCACTGACACTAAAAACAACACACTGAGTTTGCCGAAAAACTCCGTCATAACACTACTGGCTCGGGCGTAAAGCGGCGATTATAGAACATGCCAAAGGAACATACTATGCAGCAACACTGGCAGGCCCGAATCAATAACGCGCTACAGCAACATTACCGGTGGACGGCTTTTGCAAAAGGCAGCAGTAATCAGTTGTTTAAGAGCATTAATCAAGACTCTGCAAACGCTCCTGTGCTAATTGCCAGAATTAATGGAGCGAATGCGATTGCGCCCGGGGTCAATCGGCAGCGCGAGGCGGTCTTGCTGGATGAGTTAAAGCACTGTAAATGGGCACCGCAGATCATTCGCAATGCGCCTGAGGAAGGCTGGTGTGTGATGCGTTGTTATGAGCCGCTTATTGCGAAGTCATTAACGGCGCCTCAGCAACAACAGTTATTAGCAGCGACTGCAGAGCTGCAAAGCATTCAACCGCATAATCCAGATGGCTTGCTGGCTATTGATTACCATCAGCTGATACTGGAAAACTATCAATCACTGGCGGTACAACTTAATGATCGTGGGGCGTTAGAACAGATTGCAGTATTTGAACAGGATTTATTTGGATTACCTAAGCTACCACTCTGCTTCGTGCATCATGATTTACATATGGGAAATCTGGCGCTAGATACAAACACCGACACCGAAAGTACCTATTCTGAAAGCCCCACGCACAAGCAAACCCCAGAAAGCAGCGCTCTGCAATCAAATGAACAAGTAATTATTTTAGACTGGGAGTATGGCGGACTAGGAAATGCATGGTTTGATGCTGCCGCTATGCATCGCTTTTTAATGATCCCATCGGAGGATCTAATAACACTTCCAGCCTTCAGCGCATTTAATACCGAAGACTTTAATCATGGACTCAATGCGGCCATCAAACTCAGTGAAATAATTGATGCACTTTGGTATTGGGCCAGAGAAATAAACCAGCAGTATGAATAAGACCCACCGCCGTGGAGCTAAAACCATGACAGGTACCATTATAAGCAAACAGCCACTACACGATCAGATTCTCAAACCGCACAGAAAAGCACAAGCCAAACAACTAACAACTAACAACTAACAACTAACAACTAACAACTATTCGACCAGTGAACGCTCACCAATGCGCTGCAAATTTTCATCGCGCATCTCAACCAATACCGAATCACCATCCTTATTCACCCGAAACTCGCCAAAGCGCGCCGCTTCAAACAGTTTCGCCTGTCCTTCCTGAAAAAAGAATGCATTGGTGGCAAATTTCACCTGCCCTTTGCGCAAGCGATAGCGCATCCGCACCTCGCCATTATTCAACGCAGAAAGGTCATCCAAGCGCACAAAGCGCCCCACGCCTTTTTCATCCGGCTTAAGAATCACAAAGCCATTGGTCTGCTTACTGCTAAGAATTTGATCTTGCGCTTCTGAGGCAACTGCAAAGCGCAGAGCCATATAATCGCCCTGCATTAGCGAGCGCGGGTCAACCGGCGCTAATTGCAAAATGACGCTACCACCTTTGGTAACCAGCATCTCACGTGAATAAATTGAATAATTCACCACTGCCAGAACGACAAGGCCAATTAAAATCACCCATAATTTACGCATCAGACTGCTCCACTCGTGGCCATAAACGATGCAGAACCTGACGCACCAGCAACAAACCTAATCCACTAAAAAACAGCAAAATCGACTTATACAATAAGGTCAAATGAAGCAGGTAATAAAACTGCGAAACGAACGCGACGACGGTCACCAAGCCAATACCTGTAATCACGTTATTACCATGCGCAAAGCCCAGTAGCACCAACGTTACACCAATGGTAATTCCCGGAGCCTGTGCACCAATCAAACCAAATACTATCGCCAGACCAATCGCGGCAATACCCACCCGCCCCGATAAAGATAAGCGCTCACGCTGTAGCAATACGATAACTACCACGACTAAAACAACGCCAAGCAATAAGCCAGACAACCATTCGCCCCACTCACCACCAAGCGCCCGAATGCCAAACACTTCTTGCCAGAAATGCCCTTCATTCCAAAAATAATTCTGTGTTAGCAAGTGTGCGACACTAACCAATACCAGCGCATAGCCCAGTGCCCGCGACTGCTCACCAAAACGCGCCCAGTGAAATTCTTTTAGCCAGACCACCGAAGCGCCGGCCATTAACAGCACCAGCGTAAATGGAAACAATCCATATTGATTACTTAGAAATGCCAGCGAACCCACACCAATCACCGCCGACCACACTCGGTGCAAATAATTTGGTACCAGCAAAAACAATACCGTATGCAAAGCAACCAAGATGAGTGCCACCCAGCGCACTTGATAGACGAAATCTTTCACGCTATCAAACAGGTTAAGCCCTCTCATGGCGCTGTAAATTAGCAACGATTGCCCCGCTAAACTCACGGCGAAGGCAAATTGCTCAGTGAAGTCATTATGCTTTACGGCTCGATACATGACGACCGCCAGCGAACAGGCAGCAATACCCATTACCGTGGCAGCAACAACCGAATCCATAACCAGCGCAAAGCCACTAAACAAAGCACTCAGCAGAAAAATCGCGCCAACCCAGCCAGCAATACCCAGCATAGTGCGCACATACCAAGGAGCATTATCTTCAGTTTCAGGCGGCTCTGCGCCCTGCACTAACTGATGGCTTAATAAGGTATTCCAGAGCTTCATGGTTGATGACTGTTTCATGTCTGCGCCTCATTCACGATACGCTTTAACCAGACCGCGCCCATTGCTGAAAAGCCAATCACCGTTAAACTAATAATTAACAAGCCGGCTACGTTATCCAGCACGCCATGGAACAGCATGCGGCCAATCGCCACATTCAATACGGCTACGACGGATAACACACCAATCGCCAGCACATACACATCCAGCACTTTCCGGCGATACCAGAAATAAGCGGCCGCCATCCATGCCAACCAAGCAATGATACCGACCATAAACCGCGTCCAGCCATCATCGACCAGCACCAAGATGGCGATTGATGTGATGAGACCACAGCTAACAGTTGCCAATAAACGCGTCATCCAACGCAGACTGCGACGGCTTTGCCCTTGAGCAATCACCCATTCCCAAACAACCAATGCGCAGGTATTGATCAAAAATAACATCCACAACAGTTGTTCAACACCCGACCACCAATCGAACCAGCGTCCAAAGGTATCGAAATACAGTACGAGGGAGAGATTCACCAATAACAGCCACAATACCCACAGACCATCGAAGCGCCCAAGTAAAGTCCAAGGCAAAATCAATAAGGCCCAAACTGTGAATAATTCATAGGTATCAGCGCCCGTTTGATAGGTTTGACCGATTAATGCCAGCAATACCCCCACAAACATCGAGGCCATCATGAGCGCCACTCGTCCGGAGATTTTCTCCAAACCCAGCCACCAAACGGCTCCCATCGAAATCACAATTAGCGCTTCAACCAACAAAAAGCGGGTGAAGCGCCCGAGGTTATCCCAATTATAAGCAAAGAAGAATATGACGCCGCAGACCGTGAGTAATCCACCCAAGCCCAGTAGCAACATATCCAGAAAACGTCGCCAGTCCATCTGGCTGGGCACCGCATCGCCAAGCCGCATTGCGCGAGGCAAGTCGGCTGTCGATATTTGTGCTTGTTCAGCCCATTCCAGCAGAAGCTGGCGATTGCTTTTTCTCATAACTGGCGATCCCCCATGATCGCAGTCTTACTCGTAACTGTGCTCTGGTCCCGGGAAGCTACCGTCTCTCACCTGCTCAACATATAACTTGAGCGCCGCTTGAATGTCGCCATCGGTATCTTTCAGGAAGTTTTTAACAAATTTCGCAGGACGCCCGGGCCATAGGCCCATCATGTCGTGCCAGACCATAATCTGGCCATCCGTCTTTGCGCCCGCACCGATTCCGATCACCGGAATGCGTAGCGCTTTAGTAATACGTTGACCAAGGTCTTCCGGGACGCATTCCAGCAATAAAACACTGGCACCCGCCTCTTGCAGCGTCAGCGCTTCAGTCACCATGGTTTGCGCCGCATCCGGGTCACGCCCCTGCACCGAGTAACCACCTAAATGATTCACCGACTGTGGCGTTAAGCCCATGTGTGCACATACCGGAATACCACGTTCAGACAGTAAATGCGTGGACTCAGCCAGCCAAGCGCCGCCTTCCAGCTTCACGATATGCGCGCCTTCACTCATCAATACCGCTGCATTTTTCAGACTGACATCTTCTGAGTAATAACTCATAAAGGGCATATCCGCCATAATCATACTGCCCACATTGCCGCGTCGTACGCAGCGAATGTGGTAAGCAATATCTTGTATGGTGACTGGCAAGCTGCTGTCATGACCCTGAATAACCATTCCCAGTGAATCCCCAACCAGAATGACTTCAACGCCGGCCTTGCTAGTCGCATAAGCCGAGCAATAGTCATAAGCCGTGAGACAACTAAACTTCTCACCGGCAGCTTTCAACTTGGCTAGCGTCTTGATTGTGACCGCTTGTGGTGAATTGTGAACTGACATAGCGCGCTCTCCGCGAAATTACCAAAGGGTCATCATAACAAATCTATAGTTTAACCATAGAACAGTTTGCCCAGATGTCCCCCACTGAATCAGACTATTTACGGCGCAAGCCTAAAACCAATCCCAGACCAGCCATTGCAGCAGAAGATAAGTTAGCCGTGATAAAGTTTTTCAGGCCGCCAAGGTGTGGCGAAACCCAGGCAATCATGTTGTTGTAGACGTCTTCAAAGCTATCCCAATTCACATTAATAATGCCATTGTACTGCAGCAGGAAAAGCGCGATAAACAGCGTGCCTGCGGCGAAAAATAAGACTTTAAGAAAGGTACGAGCTGCAAATCCAATTGCAAAGCCGACGAAGAAACTAAACCCCATATAGGCCGCTAAGGCGACCCAATTACCCGCTTCGATGGTTTGTTGTGGTTCCATTATTATTATCCAAACGAAAATATTCATCCGAATACTAGCGCGTTCAGATATAATTTTCCCCTTTTTCAGACAGGCATGATGCTTTGACAGATTCACCAAGACGCTACTGCGTGGCCCCAATGCTCGACTGGACCGACCGCCATGAGCGTTATTTTCTCCGATTAATCAGCAAACATGCCTGGTTATATACCGAAATGGTCACCACGGGTGCGCTCATTCATGGAGATAATGAGCGCTACTTAAAATTTGATCACCAAGAGCAACCAGTTGCATTACAATTAGGCGGCAGCGATGTTCAAAACATGGTCACTTGCGCAAAAATGGCGGAAGATTTTGGCTATGATGAAGTGAATATCAATGTCGGTTGCCCGAGCGACCGGGTCCAAAAAGGCGCATTTGGTGCCTGCTTGATGGCCGAACCACAGCTGATTGCTGACTGTGTTAGTGCGATGCAAAACGCTGTATCGATTCCGGTGACGGTGAAAAACCGGATTGGAATTGATGATCAAGATGAGGAAACCAGCTTACGACACTTTATCGACGTTGTGTCCGAGGCCGGCTGCAAGACCTTTATCGTACATGCTCGCAAAGCGTGGTTAAAGGGGCTCAGTCCAAAGCAAAATCGCGACGTACCGCCCCTGAACTACCCGCTGGTGTACCAGATCAAGCAAGAAAACCCCGATCTGGAAATTATCATCAATGGTGGTATTACTACGTTAGACGAATGTAAAAACCATCTACAATTTGTCGATGGGGTTATGGTTGGCAGGGAGGCCTATCACAACCCATTTCACTTGATCGACGTAGATGCAATGGTATATAACGACCGCCGCCCTACAAAAACCCGACTGGAGATTTTGGATCAATATATCGAATATGTGGAAGCACAAATTGCTGACGGTGTCTTTTTAAAGCACATGACACGCCATATATTAGGTTTATTCCAAGGCCAAACGGGTGCTAAAGCTTGGCGCCGCCACATTAGCGAACAAGCGCATAAACCAGGGGCCGGTATTGAAGTGCTGCGTGAAGCAGCCAGCTATATCAATGAATCGGAGTAATTCATGATTTTATTTGCGAAACGGGACAGCCACGATACGGAGGCGCTAAGTTTGACCAAGCGCTTCTCCGATAAACTTAGTCATTACCTCAGCACCAACCCTTATCCAAACAATGAACTGCCTAATGAAGCCATTGATATTCAGGCTTGTTATGCACTGTGTGGCGATACTGATCATCAGGCTAGCCCTGACGATATCGACGCACTTCGCCAAACTATTTCAGCCTTGATGATTGCCTATGAGTCACGCACTAGCCATTGGCTGGAGCCAGAGCAAGTGGCATTGGCGCTACTGAGATTTCACGCAGAACACCAGGCAAAGACGCTGCGCAAACAAGAGTCTTTCGGCTTTGCGGATAAAAACGCCCTACTCACTGCTAATAAACATGACTCCATACTGCACTTGGCGTTACTGGCTGATGCACTAGGACTTAAACAATTCCAAGTCGGCCATAGCCAAGCTGATGATGCTTCAGACTCTGCCGCCTGCAAACGTACACTCAATGTATTGCTGGATGATACCTGCATGCAAGAGATCGAAGCCTTTGGCCGTGAGCTACGCGATGACTGCAAGCAAGCGATGCTGGAACAAGGCGCGGATGCTGAGCATTTAAAAGCCTCTTGGCAATTGCGCTTGCGCTATACCGATGCAGATACCAGCCTACTCCTGAAGTGTATGCCGATCGAAATGCTGCGAGATGTGTTTGAAAAGCAGCACGCACAACGTTTTGGACCAATTGATGGCAACCAGGCCATTCTGATCGAAGCGCTGGAAGTTGAAGTTAGAAAAGAACCGGCGGACGCATTAGATCTGCCCACGAACAACCCTTACCCAAACCAGTATTTATCGGCTTGGACGGCAACAGAGACCGAACAAGGTACACTCTGGCAGCGCAATGACACTAAAATAGCCAAAACGCCTTGGCTGGATTGCAAAATACTGCAGGAAATTTTATCGCCCTGCGTCGCAAACTCAACGGATGCCACGGTGCATGGATATTTGATAAAAAACTTTGAAAAAGAAGTTGACGCAAATCCAAAGCATCCTTAGAATACGCCGCTCAACTATTCCTCAGTAGCTCAGTTGGTAGAGCAGTTGACTGTTAATCAATTGGTCGCAAGTTCGAGTCTTGCCTGAGGAGCCATATTTTAAAAGCCTGTCAAAGCAATTTGATGGGCTTTTTTTTATGGCCGCTATTTCCAGATCAATAAGCCCCAGTTTAAAAAATTCAAAAATTACACTAAGTAGTAGTTGACGATAAACCAAAGCATCCTTAGAATACGCGGCTTCACTATTCCTCAGTAGCTCAGTTGGTAGAGCAGTTGACTGTTAATCAATTGGTCGCAAGTTCGAGTCTTGCCTGAGGAGCCATATTTAGAAAAAGCCCGCTAGAGTAATCCAGCGGGCTTTTTTGTGCCTGCAATAAATTACCGTGCCGCTTGCGACTTCATGTAATCATCATTAATCTTTTCCGCACGCTGATAAGCTGGCCGCGCATGCAAGCTGCCTAGGTACTCTTCATAGATCGGCTGCATTTCAATTGTGCCAAACAAAATACCCCAGCCGATATTCGCGCCAATATACACATCTGCCGCAGTAAACTGCTCTCCACAGATATAAGGCCCGGGCTCTAACGCCAGCGGCAATACATCGCGAGTTTGCGCAAAAGTACCAAAGCCGACACTCATCTCCTTACCCGCTGGCACTTCCCAGCCCATCGACTGCGCAGTCACGGCTTGTTCAACAGGCCCCGCTGCGAAAAACAGCCAACGATAATAATTCGCGCGAGCCAAATCATTATCCGGCGGCGCTAAGCCCTGCTCGGGAAAACGGTCAGCCAGATACGCACAGATAGCAGAGGTTTCAGTCACCACCACATCGCCGTGTTTTAGTGCAGGCACTTTGCCCATCGGGTTAATCGCATGAAATTCAGGTGCTTTCATGGTCGTGGCGTAATCAAGCCAAACGGTCTCATACGGCAAACCAAGCTCCTCCATCATCCAGTGGACGATGCGACCGCGTGATTGCGGATTTGTGTAGAGAATCAGGTCACTCATGGGTGAATCCTCCTTGGTGGTGTAAAAAATTACAACAGAGTCATTCTAACCATTACCAAACTGACACACAATGAGGTACGTAACAGGGTTATGTAGACCATTCGTTTCTGAAATAATCCGCTGTTGGCATAAACCCACCCAAACAACGAGTAAACCCCATGTCTGTATCCACACGCTATCTCGCCTTAGTGCTTGGCTTGCTGTCTTGTATCGGCCCATTGTCGATTGATATGTACCTACCTGCACTACCTGCTATCGAAACCGACCTCAACGCCGACACCAGCGCAGTACAAATGACACTAACCGCGTACTTTATGGGCTTTGGTATCTCACAGCTGTTCTACGGGCCGTTATCGGATCAGATCGGCCGCAAAAAGCCGCTCTACATTGGCCTGACCATTTTCATTATCAGCAGCATCGGTTGCTTTCTGGCACCAACGATTGAATGGCTCACTATCATGCGCTTCGCACAGGGCCTTGGCGGCGCAGTAGTGATGGTGATTCCCCGCGCAATCATTCGTGATACACAAACCGGCGTCGCAGCCACTCGCATGATGGGTATGGTCATGATGGTGATCAGCATCTCCCCAATGCTGGCACCACTGGCCGGAAGTGCGGTACTCGCTTTTGGTGGATGGCATTATATTTTCGCACTGCTAGCCGTTTTAGCGGTATTCAGCGTACTACTAACCAGCTTTGGACTTCCTGAAACTTTGCACGAAGCCGACAAAGTAAAATTCAACATCGGAAACTTCGTAAAAGGGTCGCGTATTTTATTAACCGACGGCTATTTTATGGGACTAACGCTAATTGGCGGATTCGCCTTAGCGAGTTTCTTCGTGTTTATCGCCAGCGCATCCTTCGTGTACACCGGTCAATTCGGGCTATCGCCTGCTGGGTTCGGTTTAGCATTTGCACTGAATGGCTTTGGATTTTTCCTAGCGACCCGCCTAGCTGCCCCAATCAGCGAACGAATCGGCACAGAGCGCATGATTAGACTGGCCGTTGCAGGCTCTACCGCTGTCACGTTAGCACTGCTCGCATTATGTTTCGCAGGCCTTGGAACACTCACCGTTATCGTAAGCTTCCTATTCGTCTCCACTGCCTGCTTAGGCTTAGTCATCCCAAGCACCATGGTACTGGCGCTCGACAAACACGGACACATCGCCGGACTCGCCTCATCACTCGGCGGCACCATCCAAATGTTCGTCGGCGGCGCAATGATCGCTGTCGCAAGCCCCTTCTTCAACGGCACCGCCACACCAATGATCGGTGCAATCGCTCTATGTAGCGTATTCACCCTACTACTAGCCATGCGCACACTCCCTAGCAACAGCGCTCCAGTGTTAGCAGCCGAAGAATAAGCCTCAGTAAAAAACCAAACTAAAAAACTAAACCAAACCCAGTTCGGCGAGGAATTCACCCCTCGCCGACAATGCTCACAAAACACTCAGTCCTTAACAACGCACCACCATCCAACTCCCCAGCATCAAGCGCCATTAACTATTTGCGCAGTCCTTACGAGCAAAGCGAGTCGGCGGAGCAAATAATTAATGGCGCTTGATGCAACAACCAACCTACCTTTGACAAGTTTTGCAATAGAACGTCGACCGCTGCCCTTGTTTGATCTGCGTAATCACCGCACCGCATTTACGACAAGGCTCCCCCGCCCGACCATACACATTCAGCTCCTGCTTAAAATACCCAGGCTTGCCCTCTGCCTGCACAAAATCCCTTAACGTCGTGCCACCCTGCTCAATTGATCGCGCCAGTACCTGCTTAATGCAATCAACCAAAACAACATAGCGCTGCTTAGAAATCTTATTGGCGGCACGCGCAGGCGAAATCCCTGCCATAAACAAAGACTCGCTGGCATAGATATTCCCCACACCAACAACCACTTCAGCATCCATAATAAACGGCTTCACGCTGCCCGTTTTTTTACGCGACATGGTGTATAAACGCTCCGCATCAAAATCGTCAGTCAGTGGCTCTGGCCCCAGATGATTAATCAACTTATGCAGCATAGGGTCATCTTCGGTCCACAACACTGCACCAAAACGTCGGGGATCATGTAAGCGCACTGCTTTTCCACTATCCAACACCAGATCAACATGATCATGCTTACCCGGCTCCAGCGCCGCATCCACCACTCGCAAGCTACCCGACATGCCAAGATGAACCAAAACCGTCCCTAAATCTGTATTTACCATCACATATTTAGCGCGGCGCGTGACACTATTAACCGTCTGGCCAATCAAGCGTTGAATTTCATCCGGTACTGGCCAGCGCAATTTAGGCTGGCGCACCAGTACAGCTGTAATTGTGCGCCCCTGCATATGCGGCTCAATGCCGCGGCAGGTTGTTTCCACTTCGGGTAATTCAGGCACTTACGGCGTCTCCCTAAATCCGTCCACACCACGACTCAGCAGCTCGTAGACGGCTTCATTCACTAATAAAATTCGCTGATTTAACAGCACATACCGGCGATGATTCACCGGATTTAAACTGCCTAAGGCATATTCAACCTGATTAAAGCGCACGCGAATGGCTTTATCGGTTAAATCAAATGCCGCCAAATCCTGATCGGCAGCGGCATATTCTGCAAGTACCGACTCGGATAATAAGGTAAATAGTTGCTGTAGATAGCGACTGTCGGCTTTGGCTTCAATGGGGGCCACGATTTGCCAATCCGGCTCACCAGACTCAAGGCGTATTGCTGGCTGACCCGGTAACAAAATAGTGACCTCATCCACCGACTCACCAATTGCCGGATCGTAAAGCGTCTCACCCCCTTTATTCTCAATTTGGACTTGCTGATAAGCCAAATAACCTAGTCCAGCCAACATAACCAGCAAAAAAAGATTAATCATCCGCCGCTTAGAGCTCGATGAACGCTGCATTTACCCACCTTTTAATGGTAACAATTAATGACCACTATCATGCAGAATTCATAAAAGAATGGCACCCTTTAAATATCTCTATAGATTACAAGGGATTAGGACAAAGCGTTGACTTATGGTGCGGTGCAGCATGCAAGTTATTGATTTTAGACAAAGTTTTCATTTCGTCATATACTTAATGCGCTATTTCATGAAACAGAGTTTTTAACAAGAGGAGAGTTGTTATGGGTCGAGTCGCAGTTGTAACAGGTGGCACACGCGGGATCGGAGAAGCTATTTGTTTGAGATTGAAAAAGTCAGGATATGATGTAGTCGCCACCTATGCCGGAAATGATGAGGCAGCGAATGCATTCTCAGAAGCAAACGGTATTCCGGTTTATAAGTTTGACGTTGCTGATTTTGAAGCCTGTAAAGCAGGCATTGAGAAGATTGAAGCAGAATGTGGCGCTGTTGATGTACTAGTAAATAATGCTGGTATTACACGCGATGGCACTATGCACAAAATGACATTTGATCGCTGGAATGAAGTTATCCAGACCAACCTGTCATCTTGCTTTAACATGTGTCGTTCAGTAATCGATGGTATGCGTGAGCGCGGTTTCGGCCGTATTGTTAACGTTGGCTCTGTCAATGGCCGTGCTGGTCAATATGGTCAGGTTAACTATGCTGCTGCAAAATCCGGTATCCACGGATTTACTAAAGCATTGGCACTGGAAGGCGCTAGCAAAAACATTACCGTTAATGCGATTGCCCCAGGTTATGTGCTGACTGATATGGTACGTAAAGTGCCACAGGAAGTATTGGATAAGATTGTTCGCACGATTCCAGTTGGTCGTTTAGGTGATCCGGATGATATTGCACGTGGTGTAATGTTCCTGATCGAAGACGAAGCCGGCTTTATCACTGGCGCGACGTTGGATATCAACGGTGGTCAGCAAATGTACTAAGGTTTAGCCTTTGTACAACACGTAAGATCTGTGCCAATGATTGTTCTGATCATTGGCATTTTTGTTTCTCCCCTGCGCTTAGCCGCCTGTAAAGATTCGTAAAAATTCCCCATCATGACTGCACTCTGCGCTACTATTTTATCAAACGCGCATCGCTTTGAATTGCGCCACAATGACGGAATATGACCCCATGACACAAGCTCATATCTTACTGGCCGATGACGATACGGTGCTGGCAGAACTGCTCACCGAGTATCTTCAGGGCGAAGGCTTTAAAATTACCTTGGTACACAACGGAGCAGACGCTCTGGAGGCGACCAAAACCCCTAAAGACATGATCATCCTCGATATCATGATGCCACGCATGGATGGGCTCGAAGTCCTGAAAGCGGTCCGCCAAAACGGCATCGAGACACCGGTGATTATGCTCACCGCACGAGGCGATGATATTGACCGGATTTTGGGTCTGGAGCTGGGTGCGGATGACTACATGCCAAAGCCTTGTAACCCGCGTGAGTTGCTGGCTCGCATTAAAGCCATTTTGCGCAGAGCGGCAGGCACTGAAAAGAAAAGCAGTGCCCAAAGCGATCAAATGGAAATCGGTGATTTGAATCTCAATCAGCATAACCGCCAAGCGACGCTGTTAGGTGAAGTGCTGGTGTTGACGCAAACCGAGTTCGACATTCTGCAATTGCTGATGCAAGCACCGGATGAGTTGATCACTAAACAGACCATTTCTGAAACCGTGCTAGGCCGCAAGCTGGGTGCTTACGATCGCAGTATTGACGTGCATATCAGTAATTTGCGTCGCAAGCTTAGCCCATCAGAAAAGCTGAGCATTCAAACCATTCGTGGCTCCGGCTACCTCCTTAACGTGAAGCGCGACGCCACATGACCCGTTTATTTTTAAAAATTGCCGGACTGCTGATAATCACTAATCTGCTCATCATGCTGAGTGCTTACTTTCTGGTGCAGTGGCTGGAAAAAGAAGAATTGATTATTTCGCCACGCCAAGCGCCGCAGATTCTGGCCGACCGCGTGATGAAGGAATATCAACAAGGTACAATCGCCGACTATGCTAAAAAGCTGGGCGACCATGGTACGTCTGTCGCACTGATTGATGAAAATCGCACCGTGCTATTTACGATGCCAAACTTGCGTCGTTATTTAAACAGCCAACCCCGTCCGCTGGTATTAGGTGACGAGCGCTGGAGTCGTGGCGAAAGAAAAGAAAAAACCGGCGAAGAACGAAAACGCCCCAGACGCATTGGTTCGCAGTTCACCCGTGAAGTCGTCACTGACGATAGTAAAATTTATTACGTACTGATTCGCAGTGTCCATAAAGATCATAGCCTGATGCCACAAGCGCCTTGGAAGCGTTTATATGCACCCATTGCCGCGTTTGTATTGGCCATGCTGATTGGTAGCTCCTTGATTAGCTTTTTTATTACCTCGCCCATTCGCAGTTTACGCCGCACCACGCAGTCCTTTGGCCTGAAAGATTTATCGGCTCGGGTAGACCCATCTGTGGCTGAGCGAAAAGATGCAATAGGTGAACTCGGTCGCGATTTTAACCGCATGGCTTCCCGTTTGGATGACACCCTAAAAAGCCAGCACCAGTTATTGCGCGATGTGTCGCACGAATTACGTTCCCCGCTGGCGCGTATTCAGGTCGCCAGCACCTTGGCGGAGCAGAAAACCGGTAGCAGCACAGAGCTACAACGCATTGATCAAGAAACTCAACGACTCGATGGCCTCATTGAAATCATTCTGCGTCTGACGCGTTTGAACAATACGCCGGAGTTAAACTTTGAACCGTTGGAGCTGGATGAGCTGATTGATGACGTGGCACAAGATGCACGTTATGAATATCAAAATACCGACAAGCAAGTAGTTGTAAACCTTGGCGCGTTGCCAACCATTCAGGCGGACTATGAAAACTTACGCAGTGCGCTAGATAACATTGTGCGCAATGCCATGTACTACACGGAAGATGGTAGTGCAGTCACCATTTCGGCAAATGCCAATGCTTCTGGCCTTGAGATTATTGTGCGTGACCATGGCCCCGGCGTTCCTGAAGAGCACTTGAAACGTTTGTTTGAACCGTTTTTCCGCAGTGATAGTTCGCGTAATGAAAAAACTGGCAGTAACGGGGTTGGTCTGGCCATTACCCACCGGATTATCGAACTGCACGGCGGTAAAGTCTGGGCGAAGAATGCAGAAAATGGCGGCTTGGTCGTGACGGTGCAATTACCACCATCGGTTGCTCGCTAAGCTTCTTCAGGCGGCTTTCCTCAAGCAATGTAATTGTAATGCCTGACTATCACTCACTGTGATAGTCTGCAGAGCAAATAATCATTCAGGAAAACCGCATGAAACAGACCATTTTCTTTCTGTCATTGATTGCCTTTATTGGTGGATTGGTTGCTGCCCAGCAATACCTTAGCAAGGAGCACACACCTGCTGCGAGTAAACCGGTTCCCATTGCGGGCAAGCAGTTTGGTGGTGAGTTCTCACTGACTCAGGATGGCAAAACGGTTTCACTGAGTGATTTTAAAGGCAAAGTGGTCGTGATGTACTTTGGCTATGCCTCTTGCCCGGACGTTTGCCCGACGAGCTTGGCAATGATTGGTGGCGCAATGAAGTCATTAACACCGGAAGAGTTGGAATCAGTTCAAGGTGTGTTTGTGAGTGTTGACCCAGAGCGCGACAAAGGCGACCCGCTGATGCAGTACGCGCAATACTTTCACAAAAACTTTGTTGGTATTACCGGCACGATTGATGAAATTAAAACGGTCACTAAACAATACGGTACTTACTACGCCAAGGTCGAAAGCGACTCAGCGCTTAGCTACCTAGTTGATCATACATCGACCACTTTTATCATCGACCGTAATGGAAAATTCTTTGAGTCTCAGCCGCATGGCGCCAAGCCCGATGCCATTGCTGAAAGCATTCGCAAAGCCCTGGCATCCTGATTCTACTTAGCCATTCGGGGAGTGACATTCACTAACAGTACAGATAAATTCTGTTAGTATAATAAGCATCAAAATAATCTGATGCAGGTTAGTCCCCGAATGCCTAAGAATACGCCTTCCTCGCACGATTTAGCCGATGATATCTTTTCCCGCTATATCGCCATTATTCTCGCTTTATTCTTAACTGCAGGCTCGGGTTTTGTGCTCTGGAATAGCTTTCAGAATGCTAAAGAAATCAATGAAGCCAGTGCTGTCGAAGAAGCACAACGACTAGCTTCCTCTATCGCCGAATTCCGCAATTTTTATTCCACGGAAATTGTGCCGAAGGCCAGAGATGCAGGCGTCACCATTACCCACAACTACACCAAGCAGCCTAATGCTTTGCCGTTACCCGCGACCTTTGCCAAGGATTTCGGGGACTTTATCAATAGTGGCAATACCGACTTTAACGTTCGACTCTACAGCGACAAGCCTTTCCCTTGGCGCACCAATACCGATTTAGATGAGTTTGAAGTCTGGGCACTTAAGCAACTAACGGAAACCAAACAAGATGCCGTGTGGCGCTTTGAAAAGAAAAACGGTCAATCTGTGATTCGCTTTGCCCGAGCAGATACCTTGGGTGAAAGCTGTGTGGGCTGCCACAACAACTACCCCGGCACCCCAAAAACGGATTGGAAGGTCGGCGACCTGCGCGGCATTCTGGAAATCACCAGTCCTATCCAATCGCTGGAGTCCGCCGCTATTGGCTCATTTAAACAGTCACTGTTCATTATGCTGGGCGTGATTGTTGGCATGATTTCACTGTTAATACTCGTCTTAAGGCGCATGCGTAAAGCGTTAAGGCTTGCGCATCAGGCACTCACTGAAACCAGCCGTAGCGATCAATTAAAAGCCGAAGAAATTGAACGACGCAAAGCCGTCGCGCAGACTTTAAAAGTCACCGATGCGAAAATGCGCGCCATTGTGAACTCCGTGCAGGATGTGATTATAGCCATTGATCAGCATGGGGTGATCACCGATATCAACGACTCCATTCTCGCCGTGTTTGGCTATGAGCCAAGCGAGCTGCTGGGTAAAAATATCAGAGTACTAGTCGGCGATGAGCACCGTGATAAACACGATGGCTACCTTGAAAACTATGTAAAAACTGGTGAAGCCCATGTCATTGGTATGCGTCGTGAGTTATTTGCCGTTAAAAAAGACGGCACGCGCTTCCCAATCGAACTTGCCGTGAATGATGCACGAGTGGATAGCCAGATCTTATTTACTGGCATTATCCGCGATATTACGCATCGCCGTAAAAACGAAGAGCAGATTGCCAAAGCACACAAAGCAGCTATTGAATCAGCCAATCTAAAGTCGGAGTTTCTGGCTAATATGAGCCATGAAATCCGCACGCCAATGAATGGCGTTATCGGCATGACTGAAATGCTGCTGGACTCCGGCCTTTCACCCGAACAGCGCAACCTTACTCGCACCGTGCACGAAAGTGCTGAATCGCTGCTGGTAATTATTAATGACATTCTCGATTTCTCAAAAATCGAAGCTGGCAAGCTGACCATCAAGCCACACCCCTTCCGACTAGTACATACGCTGGAAGCCGTGATGGATTTATTGGCTGAAGAAGCCTCGCGTAAGCAAGTTAACTTAGCTTTATTTATCGATGGTGATGTACCACAAGAATTAGTTAGTGATGCCGGCCGTTTACGACAGATTCTGATTAATTTACTGGGTAATGCGCTCAAGTTTACCGAGCAGGGCTATGTGTTACTGCACTTGTCACGCTTAGCTGATGGCAGTATTCATTTTGATGTGAAAGACAGCGGCTCAGGTATTCCAGAAGAAGCACAAGCGACCTTATTTGATGCATTCTCTCAAGTGGATGGCTCCAGTACTCGTGAGCATGGCGGCACCGGGCTTGGCCTCGCAATTTGTAATCAACTGGTTTCACTGCTGGGTGGCGAACTGTCGGTTAATAGTACTTTAGGCGAAGGCTCTTGCTTCTCCTTCACCATACCCGGTGGCCCAATCGATAAGGATGCCCAGCCATTTATTCAAGCCAATCAAATGTCGGTATTGATGTATAGCACCGATGTGACGCTGAATCGCTATCATGAACATCAAATGCGGGAATGGAATATCCAACCTAAAATCGTCACTACGTTAAACCAGTGCTTTAGCCAGATTGAAGCGCAGGATTATCAAATGATTGCGATTGATGCGGATAATCTCTACTACGACCCTGAGCATGCTTTGGGCGCACTGAGCTTAGTGCGTTCCATCCGCCAAACCACCGACACGCAAATTGTGCTGTACGGCAGTATGCAAAGCTTTATGAGCCTGGAGCTGGTGAAGTTGGGCGATAATGTGACGTTGATGCAAAAGCCACTTAAGCACTCCGAAATACAGTTAATGGTGGATCAGGAACAGCTTTCTGCTCAGAAAACGGCTCAGCTTAAACCACAACAAGTACCGGTAGCACCCACGCCTGAAGTTGCGCCACCCGCTACTGAAGTCACTGCCAGCCCCATTATGTTTGATCTGCTGCTGGCCGAAGACAATAGCGTCAATCAAATGGTTGCCACTACTATGCTGAAGAAACTCGGCTATCAGGTTGATGTGGTCAATAATGGCCGTGAAGCGCTGGATGCCATTCAGGAAAAGCAATACGACTTGATCTTTATGGACTGCCAGATGCCAGTGCTGGATGGCTATGCTGCGACTGGCGAGATTCGCCAACTAGACGGTGAGCAAAGCAAGATTCCAATTATCGCCCTCACCGCACATGCCATGATGAGCAATGATCAGAAATGTTTTGATGCGGGTATGGATGACTATCTGGCTAAACCTGTTCGCATCAATGAGCTGAAAAACGTACTGCTAAAATGGCAATCGAAAATGCTGGAGCGTCGTCAGGCTCGCGAGGCAGAAACACGCAGTGATGGATAGCCCACCATAAGTTCGAATTGCGAATCCTTTAGCCGATACTTAAGGATTCGCAAGAAACGAAAATAATATTGAAAAAACGAAACAAACCGAAGATAATGATTTTCAGACGAAATAAATCATCTTCGGAATACTCATGGACTTAAGAAACAGCAATATCGAACGGCTTAAGCAGGAAGACCGCATTTTTGATGTGCTGGTCTTAGGTGGCGGAATCAACGGTGCAGTCTCAGCCGCATCGCTGTCAGCCAAAGGCGCAAAGGTAGCACTCATAGACCGTGGCGACTTTGCAGGCCTCACCAGCTCTAACTCCTCTAATCTGGCCTGGGGCGGCATCAAGTACCTTGAGTCGCATGAGTATCTGTTAGTCAATAAGCTATGCAAAAGCCGCAATCACTTAATGCGCAGCTATCCATCGACTGTTAAAGAGATTCGCTTTTTAACGACTATTGCGAAAGGCTTTCGTTTTCCTTCATGGTTTGTCTATCTCGGCACCCTCTTTTATTGGATGATTGGCCGCTTTTTCACTCAACGCCCTGATTATATGAGCGTGAAGGAAATCCAGTCGCGCGAGCCTGCGATTAATACCGACAATGCCGAAGGTGGTTTCGAATATTCCGATGCCTATCTCTATGATAATGATGCGCGGTTTGTATTTAATTTCATTCGCTCCAGTATGAATTACGGCTGTGTGGCGGCGAACTATGTCGAGTCACAAGGTGCGGTTCGGGAAAATGGCATCTGGACCATTTCTGCCCGTGACACCATTAGTGGCGAGACTTTCACCATTAAATCGAAAGTGTTGATCAATGCCTGCGGTCCATACGTTGATAAGCATAATCAAATGACACACCAGAAAACAGATCATCAACATCTGTTCTCTAAAGGTATCCACCTAATTATTGATCGGGTTACAGAGCAAAATCGCATCCTGACTTTCTTTGCCAGCGACGGGCGCTTGTTCTTCGTTATTCCAATGGGTAATAAAACCTCAGTAGGTACAACGGATACTCAGGTGGCTAGTCCAGATGTGACAGTAACTGAAGAAGATCGCGAGTTTGTGTTGAGCAATATCAACTCCCTGCTCAAACTGGATAAGCCGATTACAAAAGCTGACATTATTGCCGAGCGCTGTGGCGTACGCCCACTGGCCCAAAAAGGCGGTGATGGTATTGCAAATTGGGTACAACTATCCCGCAAGCACGCAGTTGATACCAATCATGAAGATCAGCACATCAGTATTTTTGGTGGCAAGACCACCGACTGCATCAATGTAGGTGATGAAATTGCTGGCTTGGTGAGCGAAATGGGCATTACCTTGCCTCATCGCAAATTCAAATGGTATGGCGAAGATGGCGATGCGGTTCGCGACGAGTTTTATCATCAAGCTAAGCTGATGGATTTGGACTCATACACCGTAGAAGGCTCTTCAGAACCCTTAACTCAACGCTTATGGCGTCGTTATGGTGGCCGCTCTCTTGAGCTATTGGAAGATATCCGTCGCGACCCACGTCAGGCCAAGCGCTTGATGAAAAATGCAGAATATTTGCGTTGTGAGATTGAATACACCGCGCGGCATGAAATGATTACGAAGCTTGAAGACTTCCTGCGTCGTCGTTCGAAGATCTCTCAGGTCGTGCGTCATGAAGACATTATTGATGCGCCCGGCTTAAAGCAGGCTTGTGAGATTTTCTTTGGGGATCAAGCTGAGGAAAAGCGGCAGGAATATATTGCGTCGGTTAAGAGTGAAGGTCTGGTTAAGTAACTTAAGAGCACCCAGGTGGCATTGCTGGCACTTGGGTGCTTTCTAAAACTTACAGCAAATCCAAAATCTCAGTCAGATCAGTTTTGCCTTCTTTAATTTCATCCGGCGTCAGGCCTGACAATTCATGCGGGAACACCAACCACTCGTCCGTCTCAGTGACAAAGTAATCTGGTGTCATGGTGACTGCTTTATTCGAAGGCTTATACCAAGGGCAAGCAATACGAATATCAGTCGGCATATTCTTACGAGACAGCTTGGAAATTTCTTTCATTAGCGCATCAATACTGCGGCCTGAATCAAACACATCATCCACGATCAGCAAGCCATCATCAGCATTCGCATTTTCAATCAGATAATGCAGGCCATGAACCTTAATTTCTTTGTGTTGCTTATTAATGCCGTAGTAGGACGAGGTACGGACCGCAATGTGGTCAGTCTGCACCTCTTTATAATCGAAGTACTCCTGCACTGCGATACCGATCGGTGCGCCACCGCGCCAGATTCCAACAATAAATTGAGGACGGAAACCGTCCTCATACACCTGCGAAGCTAATCGAAAAGAATCGCGAAGTAATTCTGCAGCGGTAATATACCGTTTACTCATAATAAGGCCCTGTGCGGATCATTTTTTAACGGGGACTATTATTTCACAGGAGCAACGGCATAACCACACGCGATATCAGGTACTAAGCCGCCGGCTTAAAGGTAATCGCCAAACCATTCAAGCAATGACGTTTACCCGTTGGCTTAGGGCCATCGTCAAACACATGACCAAAGTGTCCGCCACAACGACGGCAGTGTACCTCGGTACGTACTGAGAAAATCAATTTACGGTCTTCACGAGTACCGATCGCATTAGGTAACGCGTCGTAAAAACTTGGCCAGCCAGTACCGCTCTCATACTTAGTTTTTGAAGAGTAAACCGGCAAATTGCAACCCGCACAGTGGTAAGTCCCTTCGCGCTTTTCTTTCAATAAAGCGCTAGTACCCGGACGCTCAGTGGACTCTTCACGTAAAATCTTATAACGATCAGGCCCTAACTGCGCCAGCCACGCTTTATCTGTCTTAATAATCTCAAAGGCTTTGGAGGTTTCCTTAGCGTATACCGTATGGCTCGCTAACAAACCGCCACCAGCGCCAGCCGCAGCCAAGCCCAAAGTATTTCTTAAAAATGCCCGTCGTGCCGGAATGTGTTGTGTGCTCATTTGGATGACTCCTAATATTTAGTATTTAATCGTGCGTTGTAGTGATATACGCAAACGCAGCCTGTTTAGATTTATTCAATCGGTTAAACGGTGCAATAACCCCTAGTAATTCTGCTCACTCTCCTATTCCGATAAACGGCAACGCTGGAGTGTAAGGAAGCTTGCATTACTGTTCGTTAATAATTAAAGTGGAATGAATAATTAATAAAAACAGGCACAACACTTTGAAGTTACCTCAGTATCAATCACTGATAGCCCTGCTGACGCTCGCCCTGCTCCCCATGATTAGCGGCTGCCAAGGCGGCAGCTCAAGCGAGAGCTTACCCGCCGTTAGCGCTTACTCTGTAGATAAAATACAGCAACGCACCTTGCTCGGCGCTTACCTTGATCAGGATGCGTGGGACACTGACATAATCGATAACTACAACTCAGACACTGACAAAGCACTTTCGTTTGTTAACATTTTTTCAAGCTTTGATATGGACTGGAATTACTTGTCGATTCAAAGCAGCAATATCGTCGCCCGCGATGCCGTGCCGATCATCAGCTGGATGCCAACCATCAACGCCCGCCAAGATGACAGCCTGCTAGTCGAAATCAGCAATGGTGAATGGGATGAGTACATTGATGGCTGGATAAATGGCTTTCGAGTTTGGCGCAACCAATATGATGCTGCAGGCCGCCCAACGATCCTAATTCGCTTTGCACATGAGTTTAATAGCGATTGGTTCTCTTGGAGTAACCAACCAGCAGCATTAAAGCAGGCTTGGCGTCACCTACACCAACGTTTCGAATATGCGGACATGGATAAGCATGTCGAATGGGTTTGGGCGGTGAATAACGTCGATGTGGATGCTTATAATGATTTCACCGAATATTATCCCGGTGATGATGTGGTGGACTGGGTAGCGATTGATGGCTATAACTGGGGCAGTAATTATCACTACTCTCAGTGGAAAAGCTTTAATGAAACCTTCAGCAGCGCTTATGTGAAAATGGTCACCAGCTTTCCAAATAAGCCTGTGATGATTGCTGAAGTGGCTTCAGCAGAACCGACTGACCTGCCTGATGCCGAGCGCTACCAATACGGCGACGATAGTGACAGCTTAGAAAGTAAGGCGGATTGGGTTGCAGATATGATGCAAATCATTAAAAGCGACTACCCTGCAATCAAATCTGTGATCTGGTTTAACAGCAATAAAGAATTGAGCTGGGGCTTAAACGCCGACCATAATACCGGTTTAGCGGCCTACAACTCTTCCACTGAAGGCAGTCATTATATTGGTTTAGCTGATCTATCGATTGAGACAGCGCTAGCCGCTAAGCCAGAGCTTGATCAACGTCTGCCAACAGTGACTGGCGTGGAGTTGCTAAGATTTGAAGCTGAGTCCTTAAAGCAACTCAGCCGCGATGAACGCCGTGCTCTTCGGTTATCACGCTTTACTCAGTAAGTGGAACTGCTCCTTTCTACAAGGGAGCATTTAGAAATACAGTTGGTCTTCCAAGCTGCGGCCGTTAATTAATTGACGATATACCCAGCCTTGGGAGGCCAGATGTTGCAGCAATACCAAATCCAGACCACCATGATTAATAGCATCGTACTCGATCACAAATCGCGATGGCGCACTAAAGCTCACCTGTTTAACACCCGGCAGACTCGACAGTGATTGACTAATCATCCCTTCAGCTTGATCTAAACGCCCCATTACCAGCGTGAGGTAGCTTGCAGCATTAGCCGATCGCGACTGAGAGATATCAACGACTGCTTTTAGCTTGCCGTGCTCCAAATGCACCACGGTTTGGCACACTTTTTCAAGCTCATCCAAGTTATGAGAGCTGATAATAAAGGTTGCCTGTATCGCTGCTTCACCAATCAATGCGCGCATTTGTTTTACATTCGGTGGATCAAGGCCTGCGGTTGGCTCATCCAGCAAAATCAACTCCGGACTGCCCATTAAGGCTTGCGCCAACATAACGCGCTTACGCATACCATGACTCAACGCTTCAGGCTTTTGGCTAAAGGTTGCAGCCAGATCGACTTGTTCCAGTACTCGCATCACTTCTTTGCGAGCTGCGGCTTTGGAGAAGCCCTGCAAGCGAGCAAATAACTGCAATTGGTGACCGATACTAAAGCGCGGGTCCAATTGTGCATCTTGAGGCAATGCGGCTAAACGACCATGTAGCGCCGTCGACCCCGGAGCCTGCCCTAATATTTTCAATTCGCCCGATGACGCTCGAAGATACCCACAGAGCAAACTAAATAAAGTCGTTTTACCCGCACCGTTTGGCCCGATTAGCGCAATTGGCGCGCCTGCTTCTAAGCTTAAATCAACGCCATCCAAAGCCAGCGTGCTGCCATAACGCTTGGTGAGATTGTTACAGGTTAATAAACTCACCAGTCACTCCGTTGCATCATCGTTCGACCTAAGCCGAGTAACACCAAGGTCTGAATTATCGGGATGGCGGCTAAACTCAAAGTATTCCATCCGGAAAGTTGTAGTAAAGCCGGAATCTGTGCGCCCGGTAATACCATGTCTAACAGCCATAACCCCGGAAACTGCACCGACAACCAGCGGGTTGCAATAGAGAAAACGATCCAGATAATCACCGCATATAACGTGGCTTGACGGGCTGATTTCGCCATGGCAGAAACCCAAGCCATTAGCGCGGTATAAGGCAATAAAACCAAGAGTAAATTGACGAACAAAACGCTGGCTAACTCAAGTCCCGGCAATAATAGGCTGCTTTGCCGAGACCAAACTAATAAGAGCGTACTCGCGAGCGCCAACACAATTAAAATTGCCAGAATCAACATCTGCCCCACAAAACGGCCAAGGAAAATACCATCCCGACTGGCTCGTAAATGCAGTAATCGCAATGTGCCCCGCGCTCGGTCTGAGGCGGTTTGGTCGGCGGTTAGCAGTACACAAAAAATGGGGAGCAAGTACAAAGCCACTACCCAAAATACAGCGAGCTCCGGAGTCTGCCAAGACAGCAGATTATTAATAATTGTCGAATTAAAAAAGCTGACAATAATCCCGCCCGGCGCATCGACTGTGAAAAACTGCGCTGCGCCGTAAATGGCATAACGCAGTACCAAGGCCCACACCAGCGCAAATGCAGTCAGCGACAGCAGTCCACGTCGGGTTAAAAATAGCCGAGCTAGCTCATAGCGAGCAATAATTGCAATACTGTTCAAGGCTTCACCTTAAGAATTATCTGCTCGCATCATGCCGTGCTTCAAGGCTTACCGCAACCTTGAGGCATGGTGTTCACAGGCAAAGTAGCCAACGGCTTGTTCGACAGATTGGCATAGCTTAAACCGTAGCCATATTCAAATAGGGGCTTATTCTTACCTGTTAGTGCTTGCTCAAAGGCTGGCAATTTAAACTGTTTTATATGACTAGGCACACGATTAATTGTGGTGGAGCAAGGATGTCCCGGCCAGCTATATGCCAATCTTCCTTTAAAGTCATAGCGAACTTTTCCATTCACACTCTTAAACATAACATCACTGATTCCATCCGCTTCGGTGCCCGGTAGCCAGGCCGCGATAACGGCGTCAGAGGCATTCAGGTAGTCGTTAATATATAAGGGCCTGCCGGAATACAGTACGGTGACGACCTTAAGCCCTTTTTGCTTGAGCGAGCGAATCAGCGCCAGATCTTTCTTATGAGTATCGCTTAGGGTAGATAGTTGCAGGGTTTTCTTGCCCTTAATATCACCGAAAAACTCGGTATAAGGCCTCTCACCAATCACAACTACTGCCGTATCAACACCATTCAGTTTTTTGGTATCAGTCACAACTTTTGATTGCCCGACTAGTTTTGTCACGGCTTGCTTTAGTGTTTTAGAACCGGGGAAATCATCTTGTGTATTCTTGGTTCCCTGCCATGTCATGCTCCAGCCGCCGGTTTGCTTGCCGATATCTTCGAGTGCGCTACCTGCCATTAATAGTTTCTTATCTTGTGCCAGTGGCAGTACTGATCCATTGTTTTTCAGCAGCACCAATGATTTACGAACGGCTTCACGAGCCAGAGTTCTATGCTCGGCAGCTCCTATTAAAGCCTGATTACCTGCCAATGTGCGCTTTGATGGGCGTGACTTATTCCACATACCTGCTCGCAATTTCATTCTCAGAATACGACTGACTGCATCATCAATTCGACTCATTGGGATTTCGCCGGTAGATACTTGCTTAATCAAATTCTCACGAAACGCTTTCCAGTCCTTATTGGCAGTCACCATTACAATATCTATGCCGGCATTAATCGCTGCCGCACAGGATTTAACGCTACACCCCTTGAGTGCCTCATGGCCATTCCAATCTGAAATCACCACGCCATCGAAACCCATCTTTTCTTTTAGTACTTCCGTAATTAAGTAATGGCTGCCATGAATCGGTAAGGCTTTCGCAGGTGAGGTGTTGTCAGCTTTCGAGCTATTGGGGTGTACCCACTTATTAAATGACACCATGACCGCTTGCGCGCCAGCATCCAATCCTGAGAAATAGCCTGAGGCGTGCAGGTTTCGGAGTAAATGTTCGTCGTAACGATTATTACCCCGATCTTTACCGAACTCAGTACCGCCATCTCCGACCCAGTGTTTTACTGTCGCCAGTAAACGCTGATCAGTTTTTAGCTCAGCTGGCGTGCCTTGAAATCCTTTCACTACTTTTGAGGCATACTGATACACCCGCTGTGGATCTTCTGAGTAGCCCTCATAGGTGCGCCCCCAACGGTCATCCCGAGGAACAGCAACCGTCGGTGAAAAAGTCCAATCTAATCCCGTCGCCAAGACTTCTTTAGCTGTCGCGCGTGAAATGCGATACACCAAATCAGGATCATTAGCCGCACCTAAGCCGATGTTATGTGGGTACAGCGTCGCTCCATAAACATTATTATGACCATGCACCGCATCGGTTGCCCATAACAGCGGCACACGGAAACCACGCCCTTGATAACCCTTCTCTAAGGCCAACCAATATTGATCAGCAAGGCTTACCCAATCGGCTGCCGAGGCATGCTTATTTTTACCCGGCCAGCTTCCGCCACCACTTAATATGGAACCAACTCGATATTGTGCTGCCTCATCAGGGGATATTTGCTGCAACTCTGGCTGAATCATTTGCCCGACTTTGTCATCAAGCGTCATTTTTTTAAGCAAGACTGAAACAGTCTGTTCAATTTTAAGATCCGCATACAACGATTTGTCCGCAACAGGCCAATCAGCATACTCCTTAAGGATCGGCTGATCGGGCTTACTGATTTTATCCAAGGGACGTTTTGGAAGAGATCCACATGCTGCAACGGATAATCCTAAAAATACGGTAATAAACGGTCTTAACATTTTCAGCCCTGATTAATATAGTTTTGTTTATCATTCGTTCTACCATCAGGGCATTAATACACGATGAATAATTGATGCTTGAGATGTTTTTTGGATTTTTTAAGGCAAACAATGAACCTTAACGCGTCCTTGTACGGGAATCTCCCCACTGACTAAATCGAATTTACGCCCAGCTGTCTAATGAATAAACAATGCGTCGAGGGAAATATTTACTTCCTCGAAACATAGCTTTATTATGGCATCGCTTGTGTAGGGAGTAGATTCGATGAACACTGGTTACAAGGTGATTTCGGATTATTAATTTTTTTATGGAGCGTATTAAATTGCACAGCTGATTTGATTCATATTATGAGTCATTCCGGCGTTGTACTTGGTATTTGTAGATGCCATAGCAAACAATACGCTTTAAACTAATATGGAGCTGCCGATTTTGATTTCTCGATCAACAGAATCGTCAATCAATAACAAAAGCTGGGATGATGTTTTAGCTCGTTTTGATATTCAAGACCAAGAAGTTGGCCAAATAGGTATCAATGACACTGAAACCACAGACTCGGTTATTACTGACAAGGAGGGAAAGCAATCTCCTCGTTGGGCAGCACGGGCTATAGTACTGGTTGGTTGTACCGCCGCATTGGGAAATATCCCGTTGCAGTCGTTCATTCCAGGTGCCCCTACTGGCAATCACTTCGAGATAACTCTCGGCGACGAACAAGAGATTGCACCTCAAGTTGACACTAAAGCAGCTCCGGCTATCCAGCAGGCTAGCATCGCTATGCCTCCTCAGAGAACACCGGTATCCATTGCTTTGTCAAAAGAGCTTCCGGTAATTGACAGTGCTAAAGAGCTGGCCCTGCCAAGCAAAGCACTAGAAACCTATGCCGGACATGAGCTAATTAATACTCAGAGCGTTTGGCGTACTTATACCGTGCAACGCTATGATGACCTGAACAACATCTTCTCCAAGCTAAAACAGCGCAAGGCTCTCAGCACTCTTAAGAAAGATAAAGAAATTGCTAAAGCCCTTGAAGCGATGAAGCTTGGTACTATCGTTCGTGCCAAGTCACACAACGGTAAGCTTGAAGAATTAGCATTCACTCCAGACAACAAGCAAAGCTTTGTTGTGATGCCAGACGCCGAAGGCAACTTCACCGGCAAGTGGCAAGAAAAAGTATTTGAAGTTCGTCAGGCCCGCGCTACGTTTGTGGTTAGACAGGGTTTATTTAATGACGGACGCAAACTGGAAGTCCCTGACAATATTATTCGTCAAGTCATCAGCGTGTTTGACTGGGATATCGATTTCTCTAAAGACGTACGCACTGGCGATCAGGTGACAGTTGTTTTTGAAAACATCTATCACCACGGAGACTTAGTGGGCAGCCAGAACTTATTGGCTGCAGAATTTATCAATAAAGGTAAAATTCACCGTACTATTCGCCACACCACCGCACGTGGCTTAACTGACTACTTTACGCCGGAAGGCCGTGAAATGAAGCGTGCATTTATCCGGACTCCGGTTGCACATGCTCGCGTTTCTTCACGCTTTAACCCTGGTCGCTTCCACCCTGTATTGCATAAAATTCGTGCTCACAAAGGCACAGACTTTGCTGCAAAGACTGGCACCCCGATTATCGCAACAGGCGATGGTGTGATTCAGTTTAAAGGTACTAAAGGCGGCTACGGTAGAACAATTATCCTTAAGCACCGTGAAGGCTATAAAACGCTTTACGCACATATGTCTCGTTACAAAGACAGCTTAAAGCAAGGCCAAGTGGTTGCTCAAGGTGACATTATTGGCTATGTCGGCGCCAGCGGCTTAGCGACCGGCCCTCACTTACATTATGAGTTCAGCCATAACAACACACCGGTTGATTCAATGACCGTTGAGCTGCCTAACAGCATGTCACTCACATCTAAAGAGTTAATACACTTCCGAGCTGACGCGATCAATATGAATCTGCAGCTGGATGTTTTACACCGCTTTGCGATGGAAAACTTCGACATTAACAGCGCTACAGGTGGCTGAACAAGCTAATACCGACTACTTCATTGGCATCATGTCTGGAACCAGCATGGATGCCATTGATGCAGTGTTAGTCGGCTTTAACGAACAAGGTCACCCTCAAGGTCTGGAGGCTCACTCTCAGGCCTTTCCGCCCGAATTAAGAAATCGATTAATTGCCTGCATTCAGCCAGATTGGCAAGGCCCGCTTAGCGAGCTTGCCAGCCTACACGTTACCTTGGGTGAGCTATATGCAGAAGCCAGTAATCACTTAATTAAAAAAAGCAGAATCCCACCAGAGGCGATAAGCGCTATTGGCAATCATGGGCAAACTGTTTGGCACCAACCTGATCAGCCTCCTTACTTTAGCTGGCAACTAGGCGACGCTAACCGTATCGCAGAGCTCACCGGAATCACCACCGTTGCTGATTTTCGCAATCGCGATATGGCTGCTGGCGGCCAAGGCGCTCCACTAGTCCCAGCCTTTCATCAAGCCGTCTTCGCACACCCTTCCAAGAATCGGGTAATCGTCAATATTGGCGGCATTTCCAATATCAGCGTACTTTGCCCAGACCTACAGACCTTCGGATTTGATACTGGCCCCGGCAATGCCCTAATGGATGCTTGGAGCCTGCGTGAGCGTGGATTAGCTTATGATGAGTCTGGCAACTGGGCTAGAAGTGGCAAAGTGATTCCTGAGCTACTGAGTGCGCTTTTAGAAGACCCGTATTTCAAGCGAAGCTATCCTAAAAGCACTGGCAAAGAACATTTCAATTTGCACTGGTTAGACTCCAACCTCAACACATCCATGGATGCAGCTGACGTGCAAGCCACACTGATTGAGCTAACTGCACAGACTATTGTTGATAGCAGCACACAAGCCTGTAGCGCAATTGATGAAGTGTACATTTGTGGAGGTGGCGCAAAGAACGACTATTTAATGCAACGTTTAAATGCGCTATTTTCACCTACATTAGTAGGCACCACAGATGATTTAGGTGTGAATGCAGACTGGGTCGAAGCAATGGCCTTTGCTTGGCTAGCAAGACAAACACTGCTTGGACTGCCCGGAAACTTACCTGCCGTAACTGGCGCCTCCGGACTTAGGGTACTAGGTGCGATTTATCCCGCAGGCTAGCTCAGCGATACCGGAATATTATCAATCAAGCGAATATCACCCAGATAAGCTGCCGCCAGAATCACTAAATCATTATCTTCTTCAGCCGCTGGCATCAGCGTTTTTGCAGCGCAGACCGTAATGTAATCCGGCTTCAAACCTGCACGCTCCAAATCTACCATAGCCTGCTGCTGTAAAGCTTCAAATGCCTTCTCGCCCGCTTTAAGCTTGGTTTCAATTATTCGTAGCACCCGATTAACATTGGGCGCTAATGAGCGTTGATCAGGCGTCAGGCGATTATTACGAGAACTCATGGCTAAACCATCCGCTTCTCGCACGGTTGGCGCACCGATAATTTCAACCGGTAAATTTAAATCAGCCACCATTTGACGAATAACCATCAGCTGCTGAAAATCCTTCTGACCAAATACCGCCACATCCGGTGCGACAATATTAAATAATTTGCACACGACGGTCGCTACACCACGAAAATGCCCGGGGCGCGAACTGCCTTCCAGCAAGCTACTTAAGGATGGAATATCAACCTGCGTAACCAAACCACCTTGCGGATACATCTCAGAAGCATTGGGATAAAACACCAAATCAACACCTTGCGCCTCCAGATGCTTAAGGTCAGCCTCCAAAGTTCGCGGATAGGCATTAAGATCATCTTCACGATCAAACTGAGTGGGGTTCACAAAGATAGATGCGACAGTGCGCGAGCAGATCTGCCCTGCTCGCGAAACCAAGTCCAGATGCCCTGCGTGCAAGTTACCCATGGTAGGCACAAAACCAACGCGCTCACCTGCGGCTTTAAATGCCTGAACAGCTTCCCGAAGCTCTGCAATATGACTAATTACACGCATTGACACATCCTCAAATAAACGGCTTCGGCTGCTATTTAGCTAAGCGAATTAATGACTCATTTGACACCACATCCAGACACTCCACTAGCGAAGTCCCATCTGGAAAGATTATTTCTGGCGCAATTTCAAACAGCGGGTATAGCACAAACTCACGGTGCCGCATCCAGCGATGAGGCACCAGCAGACGCTCGCTATCAATTTCCTGATCGGCATACAACAGAATATCAAGATCCAGCGTTCTAGCTGACCAGCGCTCACCATTGCGAACGCGGCCATGCTCATTTTCAAGCGACTGCAGCAAATCAAGCAGTGCTTCAGGCTCAAGCAGCGTCTCAAAACCAGCCACTGCATTGATGTAGTCTGGCTGATCCTGAGGGCCATGCGGCTTGCTCTGATAAAACGATGATACCGTCATATCACGAACGGCCTCATTCGCCGTTAAAGCCTCAATCGCAGCAGTCAAGCTCTCTTCTGAGCGACCGAGATTACTACCTAAACCAATATAACAACGCTGCCAACTCATTCCGACGCCGGGCCTCTGCGCTTATTACGACGACGCTTCTTTTTCACATGTGGTACGGCTTTGCACATATCCAATTGGCGTTCGGTATCAGCTTTCTGAAACTCTTCCCACCACGCAGCACTGGCTTGCAGATTAACATCATTTTCAGCGACTGAACGCAGACATAAAAAGTCAAATGCAGCTCTGAAGCGACGATTTTCTAAGAACGACGTTGCGCGACGGCATGACTTATAATCAAAACGAGACTGCAATAACCAGATCTCACGCGTCACATTACTAAAGCGACGTGGCACGGCGGTAAAACGAACTTGATTAGCCAACACATCGTTAGCTGCTAACTGCATACCCTGCGGGTCAGGATAAGACTCCTCCCGATAGCCTGCTTCAAGCTGCTTCATGGGCAACCACAGCATCACAGCAAATAAGAACGCCGGCGTTACCGACATACCTGCGTTGATGCGCTTATCAGTATTCGCTAACGAATCCTCAATCAAACGCAAAAAATGCCCTGATTGATCAGACTGCAACGCTTTTTCAGTCGCAGGGAATAAGCTATGAAATAAGCGATAGTCACGCAGCAATTGCAGCACTGGCAATGCCTGACCGCTATGGAATAACTTCAGTACTTCATCAAATAAGCGCGCAGAAGCGATATTCTCAAGCAATGGCGCTAGTTCACGAATTGGCGCTTCACTGCTGGCTTCAATACTTAAACCCAACTTACCCGCAAAACGAATGGCTCGCAGCATCCGAACCGGATCTTCGCGATAACGCGTTTCCGGATCACCAATCAGGCGAAGCTGACGCTTTTCCAAGTCATCCATACCGCCCACAAAGTCGAGCACTTCGTCGCGGAAAATATCGTAAAACAAGGCATTGATGGCAAAGTCACGGCGCACGGCATCTTCTTCGATATTGCCATAGACATTATCATGCAGAATTCGCCCTTCATGACCAACCTGACCATGGTCAGAATCATTGTGTGGCGCACGAAATGTGGCAACTTCATAATATTCGCGGCCAAAATGCACATGCGCAAGCCGGAATCGACGCCCGATAATTCGGGTACTCGGCAATACCGCTTTAATTTGCTCAGGGTGAGCATTAGTCGCGATATCGAAATCTTTCGGCTCTACTCCCAGCAACAAATCCCGCACGCAGCCACCCACCAAATAGGCGTCATAATTTGCCTCGTGCAGCGCACGCAGAATGGTCAGGGCTTTCGGGTTGATGGATTCCTTTGATATTCCAAGCTTTGAGGCCGAGATAACAAGGGGGTCATGGTGTGTATGCTTCAAATTATAATTCCTATAGGTCGCATTTCCCTCGCTCTTGCAAGCAGTTTTGCGCCGGATAATAACACAATTCTAAAGGATAATACTCTTTGCCATAACAATAGCATCTTCCCTACCTTTATCAGCCGGATAATAGCCTCGGCGCAAGCCAATCTCATTGAATCCTTCGGACTCGTACAGTGCCAGCGCCGACTGATTAGAAGGTCGAACCTCCAGAAAGCACATATTGGCATCATAGTCGCGCGCCGCCAGCTTGAATACGCAATGCAACAACTGACGCCCCCACCCCTGCCCTTGCCATTTTGGGTTTACGCACAAGTTCAGAATATGCGCCTCACCCACCACTACGGACAGAAATAAATACCCGACAATATCCTTATCTTCCGAGGACTCCAACACCCAACCGTGGTAATGAGTAGTATGCAGACAATCCCGCATGATTTTTTCAGTCCATGGGTGTGGGTAAGCTGCCAACTCAATAGGCATAATGGTCGAGATATCTTGCGCCAGCATCGGGCGAAAATGAGTTTTGGGCAAAACTGACATTACTCCATAGCCTGAGCGGCAAATAGCAGATCTTGCCAGGCATACGCTTTGAAGCGTGGCTGGCTTAATAGGTAAAACGGGTGATAAGTGGCAACCATCGGCGCATCAAAGCCGGGCTTACGATGTACTTTTTTGCGCAGTCTAGCCATTGGCTCTCGTGAACCCAATACACGCTGTACGGTATCGCGCCCCATTAACACCACCATTTCAGGCTTAATTAATTCGATTTGTCGCTGCAGATAAGACTCACAAGCTGCAGCCTGTAGCTCAGTGGGCGAACCATCTAGCGGGGTACGGCATTTCAGCAAGCTGGTTACATAAACCTCGCTTTTGTCGACGCCTAAGCTACCCAACATATTATTGAGCAAGACGCCACTTTCGCCACTCATAGGCTGACCTGCAATTTCATCTTCTAAGCGCGGCACATCACCAACAAATAGCCATTTAGCTTGGCGATTACCTTCACCAAAAACGACCTGCTGACGGCCACGCGACAAATCACAGTTTTCGCACTGCGCAACGGTCTGCTGCAAGTTAGCCCAGTCCATCTCATGCAAGCCTTGAACCGGCACGGGAGTGATGGGCTTAACCACGGGCTTATCGTCAAGCTCAGCAACCAATTCAGCGATATTCGCGCCAACCGAACCTTGCAGCCCGCGAATTAAATCACTGGCGGCGGCCATGCCCGCTTGGCGTTGAGCCTTATCGACGACTGGAGCAGGAGCGGCTTCATTAGCTGCCGGACTAGCATTTGATTCAAGCGGCCTTGCAACGGCTTGAGCATCGGCGAGTACCGAAGGATCAGGCACCGCCATATCACGGGAAATCCAAACCGGAATTCCCATCGCATTAAGATATTCTATTTGCTGTTGGCTAACAGCCATGTAGCGAGGTTACACGCCGCTGAGCTGGGGATGTTCCCGCTCAACTTGAGTTGCAATTTTATTGAGCGCATCGATATACGCTTTGGCTGATGCCACAATAATATCGGTATGTGCGCCATTGCCGTAAATCAGCTTGCCATCTTTCGCCAAACGTACCGTTACCTCACCTTGAGAGTCAGTCCCTTTGGTCACTGCATTCACTGAATAAAGCTCTAGCTTGGCGTCACTTCCCGTTATGGATTTAATCGCTGAATAAACGGCATCTACCGTGCCATCGCCAGCCGCTTCGGCTTTCACTTCTTTACCGTCAACCGATAGCGTGACGGTTGCAACAGGCGTTTCACCGGTTTCGGAACAAACGTGTGAGGAGACTAAAACATAACGCACTTTTTCAGGCGCTAAGCTAGTGTCATTAGCGATGATCCGTAGATCTTCATCGAAGACTTCGTGCTTCAGATCAGCAAGGTCTTTAAAGCGCGCAAACACTTCATTTAATTCAGACTCGGTTTCGATTTCAATACCTAACTCAACTAAACGACTCTTTAGCGCATTACGCCCGGAGTGCTTACCCAGTACAATTTTATTGTCTGACCAGCCCACATCCTGTGCACGCATAATTTCGTAAGTTTCGCGGGATTTCAGCACGCCATCCTGATGAATGCCGGACTCATGAGCAAAGGCATTGGCACCCACAATCGCCTTGTTTGGCTGCACCATAAAGCCCGTAACCGAAGAGACCAAGCGCGAAGTCGGCACAATCACTGTGGAATCAATATTGGTATCGCAGCTAAACACGTCACGACGCGTTCTGATTGCCATCACAACCTCTTCCAACGCCGCATTACCCGCACGCTCACCAAGACCGTTGATTGTACATTCTACCTGACGCGCGCCATTTAACACGGCAGCCAAGGAGTTACTGACTGCAAGGCCTAAATCGTTATGGCAATGCACAGAGAATATGGCTTTATCAGAGTTGGGGATATTCTCAATCAAGCGCTTAATCAAGTCGCCAAACTGGAACGGAATAGTATAACCCACCGTATCCGGAATATTAATAGTCGTCGCGCCCGCATCAATGACCTGCTCGATCACACGGCACAGAAAATCAAACTCAGAGCGACCGGCATCTTCCGGTGAAAACTCGACATTATCAGTAAACTGACGGGCATATTTCACTGCCTTAACTGCCTGCTCAACTACGGCATCCGGCTCCATGCGTAACTTGTCACGCATATGAATCGGTGAAGTCGCTAAAAAGGTGTGAATTCGCCCAGAAGCAGCAGGCCTAATCGCCTCGGCTACACGTTCAATATCGCGCTCAATGGCACGAGCCAAGCCACAGATGGTGCTGTTCTTAACCGCTTTAGCCACCGCTTGCACAGAAGCAAAGTCACCTGGGCTTGCTGCCGGAAATCCTGCCTCGATAACATCCACGCGCATCTTCTCAAGCATCTTGGCAATGCGGACTTTTTCTTCCAAAGTCATTGAGCAGCCGGGGCTTTGCTCGCCATCGCGTAAGGTTGTATCAAAGACTATTAAACGATCATCGGACATGGTTCTCTCCTTGCCATTGCCGCACACATTGGTACGGCAATTAATATTATTTATTGTTAGTGCTTGTCGCCAGATTTAGCCGGCGTGTCATCCTCATCATCTTCCAGCGCCAAGCTGATCGTGGGAATGGTTTTCACATAACCAAGCTTTCTAAGTACCCAATATACAGGGCCGGATAAGGCATAAACCAAGAATGCGGCAAACAGGACTTTCGGTGGGTCAATCGCTGCCAAAGCAAAGGCCAATACCACAGCCAAAATCGCCAGATAAGGCACTTTACTGCGGTAGTCAAAGTCTTTAAAACTGGTGTAGAGCACATTGCTCACCATCAGCAAGCCTGCGCTAATAGTTAGAATTAATGCAGGGATTTGTACCGAGCGTCCAGTTACATCCAAGTCATCAAAGAACCAGACCATGCCGACCATAATCGCCGCAGACGCAGGACTTGGTAAACCCACAAAGTAGCGCTTATCCACTTCTTCGATCTGCACATTAAATCGCGCTAACCGTAAGGCTGCACACGCAACATAGATGAATGCCGCCATCCAACCCAGCTTGCCCCAAGCGGCTGACTCAACCGCCATGTGGACCAGTGCCCATTGGTAAATCACCACCGCTGGCGCCACACCAAAAGAGACCAAATCAGACAGGCTATCGTACTGCGCCCCGAAGTCAGACTGCGTATTGGTCCAGCGCGCAACGCGACCGTCCGCGCCATCCAGCACCATTGCCACAAACACAGCCACGGCAGCCACTTCGAAGCGGCCATTCATCGCTGCCACAATGGCATAAAAACCGCTGAACAGAGCCGCGGTTGTAATTAAGTTCGGTAATATATAGACACCTTTAGGCGGTGCAGACTTTTCAGTATTCATGGGCGCTATTATTAGCACAATTGCTGCTAAAAAAAAATCACTTCAATGAGGATTTGTCGGGTTTGTGGCAATGGTTCTTTTTGCCTGCCTGCTCCGGTATAGTAGCTCCCCTTTGCCGATCAAATAGTAATCAACTTAACCGCAAACACTGAGTTCATACATGGATACAAACAATGCAATGCAAGCGCCGGTCGCCAAGCGTCAAACGGTGACCACGGAAATCCACAGCCATCAGCGCGAGGATGACTATGCTTGGTTACGTGAGAAATCAAATCCCGACGTAACCGCATATCTTGACGCGGAAAATCAGTACACCCAGCATTGCATGCAACACACAACCGCGCTACAGACTTCACTGTATGAAGAAATGCTAAGCCATGTTGAAGAAAATGATGACTCGACACCTGTTAAAGTGGGCAACTATTACTACTATCACCGCATCAATGCCGGACAGCAATATTGGGCACATTACCGCAAACCAATCGCGCCTGATGCCGTCGAAGAATTGTTATTGGATGAAAATGAGTTAGCAGAATCTGGCGGCCATGATTACTTTGAGCTGGGCGCATTAGAAATTAGCCCTGACCATCAATGGCTAGCCTACGCCACCGATACGACGGGGGCAGAAACCTACACCGTGCAAGTCAAAGACTTAGCCAACGATAAATTACTACCCGATACTTTGGAAAACTGCTCCGGCAATATTAGCTGGGGCGATAGCAACACGCTGTTTTACACGGTTGAAGAGGAAGAGACTAAACGCAGCGATAAGCTCTACCGCCACTATCTCGCGACCCCTCAAGCAGATGACGTTCTAATCTTTCACGAGCCGGATGTGCTGTTTGGCGTTTCTGCGCAACTCAGTAAAGATGAGCAATACCTGTTTATCGGCACCGATAGCATTGAGACCAGCGAATATCACTTTATCCCAACCGCCAATATTGATCAGCCTGCGAGATTAGTACAGGCCCGCGAAACCGGCATGCGTTACTCCGTCGAACATCATCGCGATCAGTTTTATATTGTCACTAATGCCGATGGCGCCACTCAGCAAAAGCTAATGACCTGCCCAGTTGCAACTCCAGATAAAGCACACTGGACAACACTAATTGCTCATCGCGACGACGTGCAATTAGAAGACATTGAGTTATTTGATGAGTTTCTGGTGTGCAATGAACGCGCCAATGGCTTGCATCAACTGAATGTGATTCAGCTAAGCGATCAAAGCAGCCATTTAATCAGCTTTCCAGAGTCAGTGTATACGGTTGGCTTCGGAGCAAACCCTGAGTTCAATACCAGCACGCTACGCCTTGTTTATACCTCATTGGTCACGCCGCTATCGGTTTTCGATTACGATATGGCAAGCCGCGAACGGGTATTAATGAAGCAAAAAGAAGTCCCCAATTATACCCCAGAGCATTACACCACCGAGCGCATTTATGCCACGGCAGACGATGGAACCCGCATTCCAATTTCATTGGTGTATCACAAAGATGCCTGGAAGCAGCAAGCGACGTTCTGTCATTTATATGGCTATGGTTCTTATGGCATTACAGTGGAGCCCACCTTCTCACCGACTCGCCTTTGTTTGCTCGATCGTGGCATGGTTTTCGCCATTGCACACATTCGTGGTGAAGAGATTCATGGTCGTAGTTGGTATGAAGATGGCAAGTTTCTGAATAAGCAGAATACCTTCTCTGACTTTATTAGCTGCGCCAAGCACCTGATTAGCGAGGGTTACACTCAGCCGGAAAAACTATCGATTGAAGGCCGTAGCGCAGGTGGCTTATTAATGGGTGCCGTGCTAAACCAAGCACCAGAATTATTCAGCGTCGCCTTAGCGGGCGTGCCGTTTGTGGATGTGGTCAATACCATGCTGGATGAATCGATTCCCCTGACCACAGGTGAGTTTGAAGAATGGGGAAACCCTAAGGATGAGACCTATTACCATTACATGCTCTCCTACTCGCCCTATGACAATGTCGTGGCGCAAGACTACCCCACTATATTAGTTACAGCGGGCTTAAATGATCCACGGGTTCAATATTGGGAGCCTGCGAAATGGGTGGCTAAATTACGCGCCACTAAAACGGATACCAATCCACTGCTGCTACACATGCACATGGGAGCCGGTCATTTTGCTTCATCCGGACGCTATGCTTACTTAAAGGATCTGGCATTTGATTATGCCTTTTTGCTGGATCAGCTGGGAATCGCGGACGCGAGAATCGAAGGCTAAAAAGCAATTCGGGCAGTGGTGCGAAACACCCTGCCCGAATTTGTCATACGGCTAGAACTAAGACTTAACGGAAAGCCGCTTTAAACGCCATTCCTAATACATCATCAATGATGGAACCATCACCGTCAGAATCCAGCAAGCTGCCTAAAATTCCGGGCGATGCTTTTTGAGTGGCTGCCGGCGCAGAACTACCACCGAAAATCTGCTTACCTAAAGAACCCATTACCATCGTCGCGACAACTGGCAGCATCTTCTTTAATAAGCTCGCACCTAAACCAGTTTCCTGAGCGGCATTTGTCGCCACATTGCGGCTAACATCTTTACTACCAAAGATATGACCCAGTATCGAGTTACCGTCTTTAGTTGTCTCTTCACGACCCAGCACACCTGGGTCATCAATGTATTTAGCGTGATTACCCGTGCCTAATGCATTGATCAAACTATCAAGGCCAGCACTGTCTTGAGTGTGATGCTTCATACCACGGGTTAATGATGGCGCTAAAGACGCAACTGCATCACGCGCTTGCGCTTCACTCACACCAAATTGACGTGCCAATGCGCTTACTGCATCATTATTTTGGCCGCCTAGTAGCAAATCTGTAACGTTCAAATTCCCATCTCCTTAACAGTTTTCTTATGCATCGCCAGCCTATGTGACCGACGATGTTTCTATGATAATATTATACTAACTTAGTAACAGTTGTAATTAATGCGGCAGTTACGATTATCGCGTCCTCGACGATTATCCCGCCCATCACCATCAATGCGTACCCGGTTGTTATTACCGTTGTTACGGACACGATTATCATTACCGTGATTACGCACTCGAACATCATTCGGGGTAATTCTCACCCGGCTGCGATCATAAACCGGTGTGCGGTGATAGCGCTTATACAGGCGACTTGGCACATTGCGCTGATTAGCACCCGACCAGCGACGATAGTCACGCGAGTACTGCCAGCCATTATTGTGATAACGGTAGTAGTTTCCATTGTCCCAATACACATTCGACAAGCCGATTAGGGCATATAAACCCAGCGCTGAATCGTAGCGTACACGGTGATTATGAGGCGTGTGACTTAGATAGTGGCCACCACCATGGTAGTTGTTACTGCTGGCTGAAACCCTGACCCGTGTATCGTCACATGCGACCAGAAACACGCTGGACAGGGCAATAATTGCTATCATCTTCGCTGGAAGTTTTTTAATGTTCATTATATGGACACTCTGTTTTATGGTTGTACTCTTTTGAGTCCAGAGGCATTCAGAAGTTCAGTTGATAGATGTCGACATTGGAGTTACTGAGATCCGGCTTTGCATAGCGCCAACCGTGTTTTTTATAGAATGCGACACCCCGTTCATTGGTCGAACTCACCGGAATTCTGGCGCCATTACAACCCAATTCGCGCAAGGTGTGAACCAAGTAATCGTGCATTTTAGAGCCGATACCACTACCACGCTTTTCACGGATAAGATAAAACAAAGGAATAAAGGTTTTATCGGTAAATAGCGTTTCTACATGAAACTCAATCTGCCCAACAATCTGCGAGCCTTCCCAGACATGAATGACACCGTAGGGATAGGTTTTCTGAAAGGTTTTGAGTCGTTCAAGGTAGTCTGCGCCGCCCTCGCCCATAACGGACTCAAATGACTTTTCGGCGCCATAATTGATCAGGAAAGAATCCCGACGAAAGGCTATACAACTGTCCTGATCATGCTCAATATCAGCTAGTCTGAACTCAATGGATGATGGATTAACCACGCTTATGCTCCCCACTGCAAAATAAGAAAGCCCGCTTAACAGGTCTTGTTATCTCTGAGTGCATCCAACCCGCAAAAGGTTCGATGCACTCATCGATTAAGCATCATTCATATTTTTTATGCAACTTCAGCGGCTCACTGCGCTTACGCATACGAATATTCAGTGCTTCCACACTCAGCGAGAACAGCATCGCAAAGTAGATATAACCTTTTGGTACATGCACATCTAAACCTTCCAATAACAAGGTCAGCCCAACTACGATCAGGAACGATAAAGCCAGAATTTTGATAGTGGGATGTGCATCTACAAATTCACCAATCGACTTAGATGCCAACAGCATAATGCCGACGGCAATAACAATCGCAATTGCCATGATCGACACATGATCAACCAAACCAACAGCCGTAATAACCGAATCCAGTGAGAACACAATATCCAGAATCGCAATCTGAATTAGCACCATCATAAAGCCATTGGCTTTACCGGAAGCGGTTTGCTCTTCTTCAGCACCTTCAATGCTGTTATGGATTTCATGCGTCGACTTGGCCAACAGGAATAGTCCACCCAGGATCAGAATAAGATCCCGTCCGGAGATCTCCTGCCCGAAGACACTAAACCAAGGATCAGTAAGCCCCATGACCCAAGAAATAGAGAACAACAAGGCTAAGCGCGTGAACATCGCCAGCATAATACCCAAGCGGCGGGCTCGGTCGCGTTGTTCATCCGGCAGACGCGCCACCAAAATCGAAATAAAAATAATGTTATCGATACCCAGCACAATTTCCAGTGCGGTTAACGTTGCCAGAGCAACCCATGCCTCCGGGCTGGCGATCCATTCAAACATTGTAACTCCTGCTTATTATTCGAGATTCTTCGTTATGGATCATTCGCCAAGACCAAAGTCACCTTCAGTCTTGGCGATAGCGAATTCTTAAGAACCCGCCTTCTTGTTATTGAGTTGCTGGCGCACACGGGCAGCTTGTTTACGTGCCTTATTAATTTCAATGCGCTCAGCAACCGCGCCACCAATATGCGCTTCGCCACGCTGATTCGCCAGCTGAATTTGCTTTTCACGCTCGGCAAAACGCGCTTTTTTATCATCAGTGACTTTATCGAAGCAGGCAGGGCAACTCACGCCTGGAATGTATTTTTCACTGGCCTTATCTTCATCGGTAATTGGCAAGCGACAAGCATGACATTGATCATAGCCACCGCGCTCCAGCTGATGATTTACCGTCACCCGATCATCAAACACGAAGCACTCGCCTTCCCACAAGCTTTCTGCCTCATCGACATTTTCCAGATATTTCAGAATTCCACCCTTCAGGTGATACACCTCGTCGATGCCCTGCTCTTTTAAGTAAGCCGTGGATTTTTCACAGCGAATACCGCCGGTGCAAAACATCGCCACTTTTTTAGGTTTCTTTGGTAACACATGATCAGCGATATACGCTGGGAATTCGCGGAAACTATCTGTCTTAGGATTAATTGCATCCTTGAAAGTACCCACCTGATATTCATAATCATTGCGGGTATCAATCAGCAATACATCGGGATCACTAATCAACGCATTCCAGTCTTTAGGATCAACATAGGTGCCGACCACGCGTCGAGGATCAATACCCTCCACACCCATGGTGACAATCTCTTTTTTAAGTTTGACCTTAGTGCGTTTAAACGGCATCACATCAGATAGCGACTCTTTGCTATCCAACTCTGCCAAGCGCGGGTCTTGGCGTAGCCAGTTTAAGACGGCATCAATGCCTTCACGACTACCGGCAATGGTGCCATTAATTCCTTCTTGTGCCAGCAGCAAGGTACCGGTTACGGCATTGTCCAGCATTACATCCAATAATGGCTGACGCAGGTCTTCGAATTTTTCCAGCGTTGCAAATTTATACAACGCGCATACAACAGTTTGAGGCATAACAATTTCCTGTGCGGTTCGAATCGTAAATCCGAAGCATTAAAAAGGCGCATTATACAAATAATGTCAGGAAAATCACCCTGTTCCGTGCTAAGCCTATGAATTTAATGGTGGATGAGCCCAATCAACGGTAGAATGACGCGCTTGCAGGGAACCCTGCGCGAATTACATTACAGGATTAAGCGATGCTGGAAATCGGGCGCATCAATACATTACAAGTATACAAAGAAGTCACTTTTGGCCTTTACCTAGACGGCGGTGAAGCCGGCGAGATTTTACTGCCAAAACGCTACATACCAGAAGGCACGCGCGTGCAGGACTGGCTGGACGTTTTCATCTATCTGGACTCGGAAGACCGTCTGATTGCCACCACTGAAACACCCAAAGTGATGGTGGATGAGTGCGCGTTTCTGAAAGTGGTTTCAGTCACCCCAGTCGGCGCATTTTTAGACTGGGGCTTACCTAAGGATTTGCTGGTTCCGTTCAATGAGCAAGACCGCCCGATGGTTGTCGGACGCTCCTACGTCGTTGTTGTCGCGCTGGATGATGCCACCAATCGCATTATCGCCTCATCACGACTGCAGGACTATTTGGATGAAGAAGCGGATGAGCACATCAGCGTCGGACAAAAAGTCGACTTGCTAGTGAGCGGCCATACGGACTTGGGCTATAAAGCCGTCATTAATAGCGATTATATTGGCCTTATTTTCGCCAATGAAACCTTCCGCGAGCTGCGTCCGGGCACTGAGCTAAGTGGCTATGTAAAAACCATTCGCCCCGATGGCAAGATTGATCTGCGTATTGATCCCGGCAAAGAAACGGTTGTTGATACCCTTTCCGAAACCATTTTGCGCCACTTAAGCAATAATGGCGGCACCTCACAGTTGACAGATAAAAGCCCACCAGAAGCGATTTATCGCAGCTTCGGTGTGAGTAAAGCCAATTACAAACGCGCACTAGGCCGCTTGTATAAGCAGAAGAAAATCCTGATTACTGCTGAAGAAATTAGCTTGAACGAGGTGACCTAAGCATGCAAATTCAATGGTTCCCCGGTCATATGCACAAGGCCGCCAAGGCTGTGCGCGAAACCTTACCGTCGGTAGATGTCCTGATTGAAGTACTGGACGCACGCATTCCGTTTAGCAGCCAAAACCCGATGATTGCGCAATTGCGGGGCGATAAGCCTTGCATCAAACTGCTTAATAAAAGTGATTTAGCTGACCCCGAGATGACTTTGGTTTGGCAGGAGTACTTAGAAAAGCAGCGTAATATTCGCACCTTAGCCACCGATGTGACCACGCACGATAGTCTGCGCCAGATTACTGATCTCTGTCATAAGCTAGTGCCTGCGACCGGCTTAGATGATGAGTACCGCAATGTTCAGGCGATGATTATTGGGATTCCCAACGTTGGAAAATCCACCTTAATTAATGCCTTGGCGGGTCGCACGATTGCCAAAACCGGTAACGAACCGGCAGTCACCAAAAACCAGCAACGGATTAAGCTGGACTATGGTATTACGCTAATCGACACACCGGGCATGATGTGGCCCAAGATTGAGCATGAAAACAGCGGCTATCGCCTGGCGGCAACTGGTGCCATTAAAGAGACTGCGACCGATAATACTGAAGTTGCCTTTGCGACTGCTGAGTATTTGTTAGAAGCTTATCCTGAGCGCCTAATTGAGCGCTATCAACTGGAAAGCCTGCCGGCAAACGACTTGGAATTGATCGAAGCTATTGGCCGATTCCGGGGATGCTTACGTTCGGGTGGCGATGTGCTGCTTGAAAAAGCCAGTAATATCCTGATTTCAGAATTGCGTAGTGGCGTACTAGGGCGCATTACCATGGAAGACCCTGAGCGCGTTGAACGTGAGCAAGAAGAAGTATTGGTTGCCCGTGAAGCCAAGCGCTTAAAAGATGAAACCCGTAAGCAAGGCTTTAAGAAAAAGCGCAACCGTTAGTCCCTTCCCTACCTCCTCAAAAGCAAAGTTCATAAGCTGTTCATTCTAATAAGGTTAATATTAGACCAACACGCTTGTGAACTATTGCTTCATTAACACCGACGAACGGTGGTATCTTCTGGGTGGTGACATACCCCATCACAGAACAATCAAGCTCTCATATAATTATAAAATAGCGCATAAATTCTTGCCCCCAATTGCAATTTGACTGCGCGGCTAACAACTGAACGGTAGTTTAAAATGACAAAAACCATCAAGAATAACCAGAATGAATCCTCCTTGAGCCCTGCTCAGCAAGTACTTGAAGATTCATTGACCATCCCCGATGAAGCCAGCAGTCTGGCGACGATCCGGGATATTTTATTTGGCGAGCAAGTTCGCGAAGTCGAGCAAAAACGCCAACAGTTGCAACACGAGCTTCGTGATTCAATTGACGCCCTGCGCCAGTCATCTACCTCACAGTTTGAGCGCCTGTACGATGAGCTGCATAAACTCCGTGACTTACTCGGGGAAGAGCGTGAAGAGCGCAAGTCTGACACTAACAATGGCAATGAGCAGCTATCACAACTCAGCGACTCAGTTGCTAAGATTGATCAGAAGCATACAGATGCTGAAAAAGCCCTTCGCGAATCAATACTTCAAGAAACTAACAAACTTGATCAGCAGGCACGCAGCTGGCATCAGGAAGTTTCAGAAAAACTGGAACGTGCTTCTAAAGAACTCAAGTCGGACAAAACCGATCGTGGTGATCTGGCTAAAATGTTACGTGGCGTGGCAGAACAATTGCTGGATGAGCCTAAGGCATAACGGCTTTGTTAACCCACTCTCAACCACCTAAAGCCAGTCTGTCAGAGACTGAGCTTGAAACCCTGCGGCTTTTGCTGCTGGGGCCAGAGTATAAAGAATTGCTCCAGCACAAACAGATGCTGGAGAATCCTGAGCGACTCTCTGAACACCTGTCCCCTGCTATTTCTCAGGCATTACAACTGAGAGCTAAGCAGGATGGCAGCTTACAGAAAGTGCTCAACCCTCTGATTACTGGCGCACTGCTTGACTCCGTTTCGGAAGACCCAAAACCGATTGCAGATGCTCTGTACCCGGTTATGGGTCCTGCCATTCGTAAATCAATCAACAGCACCATGAGCCAAATGCTCAATACCTTCAATGAGCTGCTTGAGCAAAGCGTCTCACCGAAGGCCTGGCGCTGGCGCTTTGATGCATGGCGCACCGGACGTAGCTACGCCGAAGTCGTTTTGATGCAGAACCTGGTGTATCAGGTTGAGCAAGTCTTCCTGATCCACAAAGACACCGGACTGCTTCTCCAGCACCTGGTCGCCGACACAGCAATCAGCAAAGACCCCGATATGGTCTCTGGCATGCTGACAGCGATTCAGGACTTCATCAGTGATTCTTTTTCGGTAGAGCAAAATAGCGGACTGGATTCGTTACGACTGGGAGATTTAACGGTACTTATTGAGCATGGCCCTTCTGCGGTACTTGCAGTCGTTGTGCGTGGCCCTGTCCCGCAAGGCCTGCAAGAGACTCTCAGTGAAGCCATTGAAGAAATTCACCAACAAGAAAACCAGAAGCTTAAGCAATACGATGGTAATCCAGCACAGTTTGAACACCTACGCCCGACACTGACGCGCTGCCTGAAAACCCAAAAACGCGACACGCCAGAAGCTGAGCAAAAGAAGAGCAAAGCAGCTAAAAATACTAAAATATCGATGCGGTTATTATGGGTTTGCCTGCCATTGTTAATGCTAGCGTTAGCTTATGGTGTTTATTATAGCAGCAACAAGCAAGCAAACTGGGAAGCATTACAGCACAGCATCCAAAGCGAGCCAGGGTTAATACTCACCCAAGCAGTCAAACAAGATGGCGTATATCATTTGTATGGCTTGGCTGACCCACTTGCGACAAAGCCAGTAGATCTCGTTACCAGCAGTGCGTTGAGCGATAAGCCACTACAGCTCGCCTTTAAACCGTATTTATCGCTTGAGTCAGATATTGTGCTGAAACGTTTGAATCAGGCACTGCTTATCCCAAACAGCGTGAACTTAACATTACAAAACGGCATACTAACCGTTAAAGGATCTGCAACAACACAATGGATTGCGGAGTTTAAGCAAAAAGCTCCAATGCTTGCAGGCATAAATATAATTAATATCAATCAATTACGCGCTACTAACGGCTCATAAAATGATAGAGATGATAAACACAGGACGGACTCCGTGATACAAAAAAAAATCTGTTTATTGGGAGCGTTTGCCGTTGGCAAAACCAGCCTGATTGTTCGGTACGTTGATAGCTTATTTAGCGATAAGTACCACACGACAGTTGGCGTAAAAATAGACAAAAAGCAGTTAACTGTTGATGACCAAGATCTCACGCTGATGATTTGGGATCTCGCTGGTCAAGATGAGCTGACGCGCGTAAAAACATCTTATTTAAGAGGTGTCTCTGGCTACATTATCGTAGCTGACGTGACACGCCCTCACTCTCTGGATATTGCGATTAATATGCACAAAGAAACCCGTGAATTCACGGGTGATGTGCCATTTATTCTGGCACTTAATAAATCAGATCTGACTGACAAATGGCTAATTGACCGCGAGGCAGTAGAAAAGCTACGCCAAGAGGGCGTTACCGTTATCAATAGCAGCGCAAAGACAGGCGAAGGTGTTGAAGACATTTTCGAACAACTGTCGCACCAAATGCTGGAATCAAAATCAGCCAATACAACCAAAGCAGCAGGGAACTAAGATTCCATGAGCCAGATACTGTCAAAAGTTTACCAGTCAATGAATATCGCCGTGTTAGAACGGCAGAGCGGAAGCACGTTCCATCTATTAACAGATGCGCCAAAATGGCTTCAGCACTTCTGTGGCTCTCATATAGGGGTTAATCAACCACTTAATTTGCGCGGTACATTCCCCTTCCTAGACTGCTTCATGGAAGAGGCGGAAGAATTTTGGGCATCTAAGATTAGTACGCCTCAGCGCTCAGGCGCATGGATTGAGTTCAGCCCGAGCGGTGAAGAGATTCCATTGGAAGCTACCGTAATATGGCAAAATGACCAGTGCTTGCTAATTATTCAGGATTTGGGTGAAGAGTATTATAACGAAGTGGTTCGCCTGCAAAGCTTCCGCGATCACTCATTAACGCAGGAAAGTCTGCAAGCTGAAGTTGAGGCTCAAACCAAGGAAATTCGCTCGCGTGAAGAAGCGATTGCTATGACCCTGCTCACCGCTGCCGGTCACCGTGATCATGAGACAGCGTCCCATGTCCGACGCATTGGTTTATATGCCGAAGTGATGGCTAAGTCCTTAGATTGGAACTCCTCTGAAACGGCAGATATCCGTATCGCAGCACCCATGCATGACATCGGTAAGATTGGTATTCCTGATCGGATTTTGCTGAAGCCTGGCAAGTTGGACGAACAAGAATTTGAAATCATGAAGACGCATGCAGCGATTGGCGCAGACATGCTCAGTGGTACCGATATTCCGCTGCTGAAAATGGCGTCTGACATTGCTCTTTGCCACCATGAGCGCTGGGATGGCACGGGCTACCCACGTGGCTTAGCGGGCAAAGACATCCCAGAGTCTGCGCGCATCGTAACGATTGTGGATGTGTATGATGCATTAGTACACAAGCGGGTTTATAAAGAAGCCTCTAGCGAACAAAGTGCGCTTAAACTCATGTCACAAATGGTCGGCAAACATTTTGATCCGGAGCTATTCAAAGTATTTTTGGCAAACCTGCCTACCTTGAATAGCATCCGTATGAAACATGTTGAACCGGTAAAAGCCTAAAACTTAAGAGATGGCCTGACCCATTCTAAGTGTCAGGCCTTCTTTTAAGGCTTCAGATAATGCCGGGTCGGAAGACTCCATTAGCAAGACCACGGTTGACCCCATATTAAAGCGCCCCATTTCCTCGCCCTTCTCCAGTACAACCTGACCCGCATCATATTGCTTGCGACCAACCTGCTTACCTTTCGGTGGCGTTACCAAACCATCCCACACCGTTTCAATCGCAGCCACATTAATTGCACCTACCAGCACCATAATCATCTGGCCATACTCCGTTTGGAAACGTGCGATGACTCGTTCATTGCGGGCGAAAATACGTGAGACAGTTTTAACGGTATGTGGCGCCACACTAAACAAGCGCCCCGGAACATGGACTTGCTCCAGCAACTCACCTTTTAATGGCATGTGCATACGGTGGTAATCACGAGGTGACAAATAGATCGTTGTGAACTGGCCTTCATCAAAAATCTCGGCAGTTGCGCCATCACAAGCCAGCAATTCACGAACCGTATAGTCCTGTCCTTTCGCTTGAAAGATACGACCTGCTTTGATTCTACCCGACTGGCTTACCGTGCCATCCACCGGGCTTACCAATGCGCTATCGGCAATTGGCCGTAACTCGGGATTAATCGCTCGGGTAAAGAATTCATTGAAGGTTTTATAGTGCGCAGGGTCAGTAAATACAGCCTCATTTAAATCAACTTTAAAGACCTTGCTAAAAAGCTTTATCGCAGGCGTAACTAGTGGCGACTTAATACGCGTCAGCTTATAAACCACTCTGGAAATAGCGTGGTGTGGCAAAGCGTACAAAGATCCGGATTTAATATAATCAAACAGTGAAGCGTTCATTTTTGCCCTTATTAACCTATCTGACTATTCAGAAAGCGTAAATTAAGCGATGATACGCGATTCAGAATCAGGAAAACAGCACATGCACCCTTTTGAAGAATTTCAGCAATTGAACACGGCAAAAGACGTCATTCGTTGGGCGGCAAGCCGATTTGGCGAAGCACAACTCGATTTCGGTCATGGCCTGCCAGGCGCTATTGATGAAGCCGTTTATCTTGTACTGAGAGGCCTTCACTTGCCGACCGACACGCCAGCTGTTTACTGGGATGGCATGCTGACTGCGCCTGAAAAGCAGCATTTATATCAAATGCTGACTCGCCGTATTGATGAGCGCTTACCAGCCGCTTACATCACTCAAGAAGGCTGGTTTGCTGGCATCCCGTTCTTTGTGGATGAGCGCGTATTAGTGCCTCGCTCGCCAATCGCAGAATTAGTTGAAACTCAGTTTGAGCCTTGGGTAGACCCAGAAGAAGTTATTAACATTCTGGACCTATGTACCGGCAGTGGCTGCATTGGTATTGCGTGCGCCTATGCATTTCCAAATGCGGATGTTGATCTAGTGGATATTTCTGAGGATGCTTTGGAAGTCGCCAATATTAATATTGAGCGCCATGATGCGGCTAACAGAGTGGCTGCAATCGCCTCTGATGGCTTGCGAGCACTCGATGGCAAGACCTATGACATTATTGTCAGCAACCCACCCTATGTGGATGCTGAAGACATGGATGCACTGAGCGCTGAATTTAAACATGAGCCAGAGCTCGGTTTAAGTTCAGGACACGATGGCTTAGACCTGACTCGCCACATTCTGACCGATGCTGCGAAGCACTTAAACGACAATGGTATTTTGGTGGTAGAAGTGGGTAACAGCCAGTATGCCTTGCAAGCCGCATTCCCTGAAGTGCCTTTCCAATGGTTGGAGTTTGAACGTGGTGGTGACGGTGTATTTTTGCTAACTAAAGAACAACTGGAGCGCTTTTTCTAAGCGCCCCAACCGATAGCAAATTATCTGATACGGCGGTTGAAGCGCACCAGCAGCAACATCAGTAATAAGATACTGAAAACACCGATCACTACAGGGTAGTTTCCAAAGCGCACATAAGGTGTACTGCCGGCATAAGCAATGACTTCGCCGGTCACTACACCCTGCGTGTAAGGCGCAACCGTTTCAACGATTTCGCCTTGTGGGTTCACAATACCAGAAACACCCGTATTGGTCGCTCGCAGCAAATAACGCCCAGTTTCCAAAGCCCGCATCCGAGCAATCTGCATGTGCTGATATGGCTGCAGTGAGTTGCTAAACCAGCCGTCGTTGGTGACATTCAATAGGAAATCAGCTTCCGGCAAGTCTTGAATGATCTCTTCACCAAAGGCATCTTCATAACAAATACTGACTTGTGCTTTCAGCCCGTTAATATCCAATAAACCGTCTTCAGTACCACGAGTCAGATTATCGTAAGGGATATCCATCCAACGCTCTAACCAGCGCAAATACTTCAATAAAGGAATGTATTCGCCAAGTGGAACCAAATGACGCTTAGAATAGCTATCAGGGTACTCGGTGTTATCACCAAGCACGATCACACTGTTCTCAAACTGGCCTTTCTCGTTTTGTAAGAACCCCCCTAATACCAAGCGGGTATTATTGGCAAGCGATTCAGCCTGCATGGGTTCCAATACGAAGTCGTTAAACTGAGTGAACATGCCAGGAATCGCAGTTTCCGGCCAGATAATCAGATCGCTATCCCAGCTTGCACGCGTCATGTCCATATAGCGCTCAACAGAAGGTGCACGCATCTCTGGAAGCCATTTTTGATCTTGGGCAATATTTCCCTGCAACAAGCTCACGGTAATGCGCTTATCTGTGGCGGCAGTCCATTGCAAGGTCGAGGCATACCAGGAAACACCTCCCAGTACTGCAAGAAATAACACACCAACAATACGATTCCAGTGCGCCATTGGCTCTGAAGTTCGCACATAATTAGCCGCCGGCAAACCCACTTGATGATAACGCTCTATGAGTGGTGAGTTGGTCAATGCCACCAAGCCGGCTGCGACTAATGCACCCACCCAGCTAACCAGTAAAGTGCCACCAATCGGCGCTAAGTGCGCAAGCCAGGTATCACTTTGAGTATGGCCCAGATACAACCATGGGAATCCTGTCAGGAACCAGCCTCGAAACCACTCAACCAGCACCCACGCTGCGGGATACACCAATATCAACCGGAAAATCAGCAAGCTTCTAGTGAAGAAAGAAATAATCCAACCGAACAAGGCGATTTGCAGCGCTAGCACCATAACAAATGCCAGCGTTAAAAAACCCGCTAATACGGCAGGCGCTTGGGCAAAGCTGTGCATGCTTTGATAAACCCAAGAGGCACCCACACCGAACAAACCAACACCAAAGCACCAACCAAGCATGACCGAATGCACTCGTCGGGTAGACAAGGACACCAAATAAAACAATGCTGCAAGCGACAGGAAAGCAAGAGGGAAAATATTCAATGGCGCAAAAGCCGGTACCATGCAGGCACCGGCAATTAATGAATAAAGGTAGTTGCGCCTTTTAAAATCAGACTGCATTAATCAATTCCTTAAGCGGCTTTAGCGGTTTGCACCTCTAACAGCTGAATTCTGCGACTATCACTTCGCAACACCCTAAATGTGATATTCCCAATCACTAAACTTTCATCCTGCTTGGGTATTTTACCGAATTCATTGGTGATAACCCCACCGATAGTATCGAACGTACCATCCGGTAGTGCCGTTTTAAAATAATGGTTGAATACCTCAACCTCAGTGCCCGCCAGTACGGTGAAACGCCCGTTACCGTGTTGACGGATATCTAATTTATCATCGATATGATCATGCTCATCGTCGATCTCTCCAACGATTTGCTCCAACACATCTTCGATAGTGACGAGACCAGAAGTGCCTGAATACTCATCTACCACCACAGCCATGTGATTACGGCTACGACGGAAATGAGCCAGCAAGGTCTCCAGTTTCTGACTCTCTGGCACCACAATGGCAGGGCGCAGAATATCATCAATATCAAACTCTTGCTCGCGACCCACATATTTAAGAAGATCCTTTGCCAGCAACACTCCTTCGACATCATCAAGGTCTTTATCCAACACAGGATAACGCGAGTGACCGGACTCTAATACCCGATTTAAAATACTGTGAAAGCTATCATCATGGTAAACAAACTGAATATTAGCGCGAGGAATCATAATATCCCTCACCTGCAAGTTATCAACCTGCAACACCCCTTCCAACATACTCAAAGAGTTGGGTGCAATAATATTTTTTTGTTGTGCAATTCGTAGTCGTGATACTAGCTCATCGGTGTCTTTTGCCGATAAATCAACATTTCTTAACAGCCAGTTCTTTAACCACGACGGTGGCTTTATTTTAACCTTCTTGTGTTTCATTGTATGGATCGGGAATTCCCAACTCTCCAAGTAATTTGATTTCAATCGCTTCCATTACAGCCGCTTCGTCTTCAGTAATATGATCATACCCCTGCAAATGCAACACACCATGAATGAGAAGGTGTGCCCAATGCTGGTCTTTGGTCTTTTTTTGCTCTAAGGCTTCTTTTTCAACCACCTCAGCGCACACAACCAAGTCTCCCAAATAAGCCGCATCTTCTTCATCTAAAACCTCTGGAGGCAGATCAGAAAAGTCGCTGGGAAATGACAGGATATTGGTTGCGTAATCTTTCTCACGGTAACTGCTATTCAACGACCGCCCTTCTTCTGCACCCACAACACGCAGCACCGCAGAAGGAGCATCAAACTCCCCCTGATAGGCGCTAGCGGCACATTGCGTCAGCCATTCGAGATCAGGCAGCTCCACCTGATCAGGGTTTTGAATTTCAAGCTGTAACATCTATCAGCTCCCAAACTCATCGTAGGCTTCTACAATGCGCTGTACCAAAGCATGACGAACAACATCTTTGGACTCAAAGAAGCAAAATTCAACCCCTTCAACGCCTTGCAGAATATTGGCGACATGCTTTAGTCCGGATGTTTGGTGCTTCGGTAAATCGATTTGCGTGATGTCGCCAGTCACTACCGCCGTCGAGCCAAAGCCCAAGCGCGTCAGGAACATTTTCATTTGTTCAACGGTGGTGTTTTGCGCCTCATCCATAATGATGAAAGAGTCATTCAAAGTCCGTCCACGCATATAAGCTAGCGGCGCAACCTCAATAACTTGCTTCTCGATGAGTTTATTCACCTTCTCAAAGCCCATCATTTCAAATAAGGCGTCATACATTGGGCGCAGATACGGATCGACTTTTTGCGACAAGTCACCCGGTAAGAAACCAAGCTTTTCACCTGCCTCAACCGCGGGGCGCACTAAGATAATCCGGCGAACTTCATCGCGCTCCAACGCTTCAACCGCACAGGCAACCGCCAGATAGGTTTTACCGGTTCCCGCAGGACCAATACCAAAGCTCAAATCGTGGGTTTGTACCGCATGGATATAGCGATTCTGATTCGGTCCGCGACCTTTAATCACACCTTTCTTGGTGCGAATGCTGGATAGGCCAAGTGATTTACTGCGATCTTCGCCAGTAGACTCATGAAGATGAAGGTGAATAGCCTCAGGGCTAAGCTCTTCGCTCATGGTCAGTTGATACAGGTGTTGGATAAGGTCAACCGCACGATTAACGTTGGCAGGTAGACCGCTCACCGTAAATGCAGGTCCGCGATTACTAATCCCGACGTCCAAGCCAGATTCTAGCTGGCGGAGGTGTTGGTCAAGCTGACCACAAAGATTCATTAGTCGGGCACTATCTGCCGGCTCTAAATCCACAGAAACTGAATGCAGCTCTGCAGTATCATTATTTGGATTTTTCAAACAGTAAGGTTACTCCGTTAGGGTAAATATCAACTATTGTGTCGCTTAAGCATAATAGAAAGCGCGTCATAATGGGAATAGTCTATTTGTTTATTTTACCTGATAAACCCATGTTCTGATGCCTTAAACCAACAAAGGCACCAACCGTGTTAACAGTTAGTGCCTTTGCTTAGATCACGTTAAGTGGATCAGACCGGGTTTAGCCCCCGAAATCATCCAACATAATGTTATCTTCTTCAACGCCAAGATCATCCAGCATGTCGATAACCGCCGCATTCATCATCGGTGGACCACACATGTAGAACTCACAATCTTCTGGAGCTTCATGGGTATTCAGATAGTTCTTGTACAGAATATCGTGAATAAAGCCCGTGTAACCCGTCCAGTTATCTTCAGGTTGTGGGTCGGATAAGCCAAGGTGCCAAGTGAAGTTCTCATGCTCAGCAGCCAACTTATCAAACTCTTCAACATAGAACGCTTCACGTAAGCTACGTGCGCCGTACCAGAAGCTGATCTTACGCTTACTCGCCAAACGACCTAACTGATCGAAGATGTGTGAACGCATTGGAGCCATACCAGCACCACCACCCACAAACACCATCTCAGCATCGGTTTCTTTCGCGAAGAATTCACCGAATGGACCAGAGATCACAACTTCATCACCTTCTTTCAGGTTGAAGATGTAAGACGACATGATACCAGCCGGAATATCTGTGCTTCCCGGAGGCGGAGTCGCGATCCGAACGTTCAGCATGATAATGCCGCGCTCTTCAGGATAGTTCGCCATGGAGTAAGCACGCAATGCAGGCTCTTTCACATGTGACTCATAATCCCAGATCTTGAATTTGTCCCAGTCACCGCGATACTGTTCTTCAATATCAAACTCTTTGTATGACAAGTCATAGGCTGGAGATTCGATCTGAATATAACCACCGGCACGGAAGTCAACATTCTCTCCCGTTGGCAATTCCAGTACTAATTCCTTAATGAAAGTTGCTACGTTGTTATTTGAGCGAACTTTACAAGTCCACTTTTTAACACCGAACACCTCTTCAGGAACTTCGATTTCCATGTCTTGCTTAACCGTTACCTGGCAAGCCAGACGGTCGCCGTGAGCAGCTTGCTTACGGTTAATGTGTGCTTCTTCAACCGGTAGCAATGATCCGCCACCGTCATGAATCTGTACACGACATTGCGCGCAAGTACCACCACCACCACAGGCAGAAGCAACGAACAAGCCATTCTCAGATAAGGTACCAAGTAGCTTTCCACCAACGGGTACTTTAATCTCTTTCTCGCCGTTAATGCGCAGTGTAACGTCACCGTCTGGCACTAACTTTGAACGAGCAAACAGAATGACGTAAACCAGTGATATTACAATTAGGGTAAACAGCAGAATACCCAAGATAATTTCGAGTGCCATGATTGCTGTCCCTTACAGTTGTACGCCGGAGAATGCCATGAAACCCATAGACATCAGACCGACCGTAATAAAAGTAATACCCAGACCTTGCAGACCTTTAGGTACATCGCTGTACTTGAGCTTCTCACGCACACCCGCTAAGGCAACGATCGCTAATGCCCAACCCAGTCCACTAGAGATACCGTAAACCGCACTCTCGCCAAACGTGTAATCACGCTCAACCATGAACAGCGATCCACCAAGAATCGCGCAGTTAACCGTAATCAACGGCAGGAATACACCCAACGCGTTATATAAAGACGGCAGGTACTTATCCAGAATCATTTCCAGAATCTGTACCATGGCGGCGATAACACCGATATAACTGATCAAACCCAGGAACGTCAGGTCGATACCTTGCAATAAGGCATTTTCCTTTAGGAAAACATTCAGGATCAGGTTGTTAACCGGAACGGTGATTGCTTGTACAACCGCAACCGCGATACCCAAACCAATCGCCGTTTCAATCTTCTTAGAAAGTGCCAGAAAGGTACACATTCCAAGGAAGAACGATAACGCTAAGTTTTCTACGAATACCGCTTTAACAAATAAACTTAAATAAGCTTCCATTAGTGTGCCTCCCCTGTGCTGTGCGCATGGGACTCATGAATTTTAAAGTCAGGCGCTTCGTTTTGCTCAGGCTGCCAAGTACGAATTGCCCAAATCAACAAGCCGATGATGAAGAACGCGCTAGGCGGCAACAGCAACAAACCGTTTGATTGATACCAACCACCATCAGTAGTCAGCGGCATAATTTTGTAACCCAACAATGATCCGGAACCAAACAGCTCACGGAAGAAGGCAACAACAACCAGTACTAAGCTATAGCCCAAACCGTTACCAATACCATCCAGGAAGCTTAAGCCGACCGGGTTCTTCATGGCATAGGCTTCAGCACGACCCATAACGATACAGTTAGTGATAATCAAACCAACGAATACCGACAGCTGCTTCGCCGTATCATAGGCAAAGGCCTTCAGTAGCTGATCAACCACGATTACCAACGATGCGATGATCGTCATCTGCACGATAATACGAATACTACCGGGGATGTGATTACGGATCGCACTGATCGAAGCATTTGAAAATGCCGTAACCAGTGTCAATGCCATCGCCATCAACAAGGCGGTCTTCATTGACGTAGTAACCGCCAGCGCCGAACAGATACCAAGGATCTGTAAGGTAATCGGGTTATTACCGATCAAAGGACCAAGTAAATTATTTTTTGCTTCAGGGCTCATGATTAATTGCCTCCTGTTGCGCGAACTTTATTGAGATACGGTGCAAAGCCCTGATCACTCAGCCAGTAATGCAGCATGTTAGTGACACCACGACTCGTCAGTGTTGCACCTGATAAACCATCAACTTGATGGATAGCATTTGCATTGGCAGGGTCAACCGCGCCTTTAACTACGTCGATCTTAATTTGACCGTCGTCGCCATAGACTTCCTTACCAATCCACTTAGCCTTCCAGTTTGGATTATCAACCTCACCACCCAGACCTGGTGTTTCAGCGTGCTCGTAGTAGCCAAGGCCAACCACGGTTTTTGCATCACTTTCCAGAGCCAGGAAACCATACAGCGTAGACCATAGACCGTAGCCTTTGATCGGTAGAATGTATGACTTCACGTTCTCGCCATCCATAACCAAATAAACAGACGCGTATTTCGCACGACGTTTAATGGAAGCAACATCGTATTGCTTAGGAATCAGCTCGCTTTGAGCAGGATCTGAAGACGCTTTACGTTGATCATAAGTCGCCGTATCAACATCAGTGACATACTCGCCGGTATCAACATCAACAATTCGCGTTTCGATTTGCTCAAACAGCTCATCAACGGATTTGCCCGGTACCATTAAGCCTGCGATTTCCAGGATGTTACGCTTCTTATCAAACGCCTTGTTCTCTTCCTGCATCGGCTTTAGCGCAACTGCCGCAGCAGATACTAATACCGAACACACTAAACAAGTCGCCAACGCCACAAACAGCGTTTTCTTCGTGCTGTCATTTGGCAGTGCCAAAATATCTTTAACCATACTCATGCTTGCTCTCCTGTCATCACACGCTTCGCACGGCGACGCACATTAGCGCGTACCACGAAGTAGTCAATCATCGGAGCGAAGATGTTAGAGAACAGAATCGCCAACATAATACCTTCTGGGAATGCCGGATTGATTACACGAATCAGTACCGTCATAAAGCCGATCAAACAACCGTAGTAGAAGCGACCGGTGTTGGTCATGGATGCAGATACCGGATCTGTTGCCATAAACATCATACCAAAAGCAAAACCACCCAGTACCAAGTGCCACCACCATGGCATTGCGAACATCGGGTTAGTATCACTACCAATCATATTGAACAGGAATGAAGTCGCCATCATACCCGCGAACACACCCAGCACGATGCGCCAGGAAGCAATGCGAGTTGCCAGCAATACACCACCACCAATAAAGATAGCAAGTGTTGATGTCTCACCAATCGAACCTGGAATGGTTCCGACAAAGGCCTGCCACCAAGTAAATTGCTCTTGAACCGCTGCCATACCACCAGCTGCTGCTAAACCAAGTGCAGTTGCACCCGTATAACCATCAACCGCGGTCCATACCGCATCACCAGACATAGAAGCCGGGTAAGCAAAGTAAAGGAATGCACGACCAACCAAAGCTGGGTTCAGGAAGTTTTTACCCGTTCCACCAAACACTTCTTTACCGATAACCACACCGAAGATAATACCAGCGCCCACCATCCACAATGGGATATCTGGTGGTAGAGTCAGAGAGTAAAGGATTGAAGTAACGAAGAAGCCTTCATTCACTTCATGACCACGAACCAATGAGAACACCGCTTCCGCAATACCACCGACAATAAATGTTGTCAGGTAGATGGGAATGAAATACGTCATTCCGTGGAAGAAATTCGCAAAGAAACTACCGGGGTCATAGCCAATGCCGTTCAGGAAGAATCCACGCAGACCATCAATACTGGTTAAACCCAGTGTCTGCATCGCTTCATTGGCTTGTAAGCCCGTGTTAAAACACGCCATGAACATAATCGGGAACGTACACATCCACACATAACCCATCACACGCTTCAGATCGAGCGCATCACGGACGTGAGGACCACCAACAGTTTTGTTTGGCGGGCTGTAAAACAGTGTATCCACCATTTCATACAGCACATAGAACCGCTCATATTTACCGCCTTGGGTAAAGTGCGACTCTGCGCCATCTAATAGCCGACGTAAGCGGCTAGGACTAGATGAACCTTTCATTAGCCATCCCTCTCAATCAGTTCAAGACAAGCACGCAGTGCTGGACCGTATTCATATTTGCCGTGGCAAACAAACGTACACAGTGCCAAATCTTCTTCATCCAACTCCATGCAGCCTAACTGCTTGGCCGCTTCAGTATCACGAACCAGCAAGGCACGTAATAACTGAGTAGGAAGAATATCCAGCGGCATCACATGTTCAAAGTTTCCGATTGGAACCATGGCACGTGGTGAACCGTTCTGAGTACTGCTCATTGGGAATAATTGCTTAGTGCTGGACAAGGCATTGACGAATACATTCATCACAGAGAACTTATTCAGCGTCGGGTTAACCCAGTGCAATAACTGACGAGGCTCGCCTTCTGCAATCACAGAAACTTGCACACTGTAACGACCCAAGTATGCACTCCAGCCAGCAGCACGGAAACCACCCAGCACAGAACCAGAGATCACACGTGCATCACCTGACTGCAGCTCACCAGCGACTAGTTCAGAAGTGCAAGCACCCATGCGAACGCGCAGCAAACGTGGATTTCTCACCATTGGACCAGCCAATGAAATGACACGATCAACACAACGACGGCCAGAGGTAAACAAGCTACCCAGCGCCATCACGTCTTGATAATTCATGTGCCACATTTCACGATCAATGCCCGCAGGCTCAATCATGTGCATGTGAGTACCGACTAAGCCCGCAGGATGTACGCCCGAGAAATCTCGAGGTAACACATTGCGAAGTGGGCTTTGTGGAATGTTTTTACCAGTCTCATGACACACATAAACGTGTCCACTAGTCAGTTTTGACAATAGCGTAAGACCATCTAAGAAGTCTTGCTCACGCTCAGCAATGATCAGTGCAGGATCAGCCGCCAACGGGCTGGTATCCATCGCATTCACATAAATATGAACGGGCTCGGCATCTGCTGCCGGTACCTTGCTGAATGGGCGTGTGCGAAACGCAGTCCAAGCGCCGGATTCCTGCATATTGCGACGGATCTCGGAAGCCTCAAGCTCATCAAGCTGACTTGCATCATACTTTGGTGAGTTGATGGACTCTTCGTTGTCATCCAGTTCAACAATAATTGACTGGAGAACACGCTTAGCACCACGGTTGATTGCAGACACAACGCCTGCCCCCGGTGAGGTGAAGTTCACACCAGGGTTTTTCTTATCAGTAAAGAGGGTTTGGCCAATCTTAACCTTATCACCTACCTTGACATGCATCGAAGGGCGTAGACCGTGAAAGTCCCGTCCAAGTAATGCTACCTTGGTAATTTTTGGTGATACTGAATCGATCGACTGTACAGGACGGCCCGAAATGGGAACGTCTAAGCCAGTTTCAATCTTCATCGTCTATTTTCACTCAAATATAGAAAGCTTAATCTGCCGACAATTACGCCGGCTCCTTAGTGATAGGAGACATTTCACGCGCGTCATTTTCCACGGCAACAACCTCTCCCCTCAGAGAATTTCTGAAACTATCAGTAATCTTTACATCCACAAAGTTACCAATTAAACGTGGGTTTGCCACGAAGGTCACTGTGCGGTTGTTTTCTGTTTTACCGGATAACTCATTGGCATCTTTACGTGACACCCTTTCTACCAACACACGTTGAACGGTACCCAACATGTTCTGACTAATCTCGGTCGCCATCTCATTAATGCGTGCCTGCAGTCGTTGCAGACGTTCTTTTTTGACTTCTGCCGGAACATCATCGGCCAATGATGCGGCGGGTGTTCCGGGGCGCTGACTGTAGATGAAACTAAAGCTATGATCATAGCCCACATCTTCAATCAACTTCATGGTTGCTTCAAAATCCTGATCCGTTTCACCAGGGAAACCAATAATGAAGTCTGACGAGATACTAATGTCAGGCCTAATCTCACGCAAGCGGCGCAATTTAGACTTGTATTCAATCGCCATGTGTCCGCGTTTCATTGCAGCCAGAATACGGTCTGAACCACTCTGTACCGGCAAATGTAAATGGCTCACTAGCTCAGGCACTTCGCCATAAACACGAATTAAGCTATCGCTAAACTCAACCGGATGAGAGGTAGTGTAACGAATGCGATCAATTCCATCAATCTGTGCAACGTAGGTAATTAACATGGCTAAGTCTGCCATCTCACCATTATGCATCGGACCACGGTAGGCGTTAACGTTTTGACCTAGCAGGTTAACCTCGCGTACACCCTGCTCGGACAATTGCACAACTTCAGCAATAATATCATCAAATGGGCGCGAAATCTCCTCACCACGCGTATAAGGAACCACGCAGAATGTACAATATTTACTACATCCTTCCATAACTGAGACAAATGCTGATGGCCCGTCTGCTTTTGGCTCTGGCAGGCGATCAAATTTCTCAATTTCAGGGAAAGAAACATCCATTACCGTTTTGTGGGTACGGCGGGTTTCGTTGATCAATTCTGGTAGGCGATGTAGGGTTTGAGGACCAAAAATGACATCAACAACCGGTGAGCGTTTACGAAGGTTATCGCCCTCCTGACTCGCTACACAGCCACCAACACCAACAATTAAATTGGGATTTTTTTCTTTTAGTTTACGCCAACGCCCTAGCTGTGAATAAACTTTATCCTCAGCCTTCTCTCGAATTGAACAGGTATTTAGTAACAGTACGTCCGCTTGCTCCGGATCGTCAGTGAGCTCCAAGCCATCGGAGTCCTTCATAACCTCAGCCATTTTGGCTGAGTCATATTCATTCATTTGACAGCCGTGAGTCTGTACGTAGATTTTGCCGGGCATAGTGTGACCTGTTTAGCGGTGAACAACATTTTAACCGCGGCATTATCTCGGATTGTGCGTACCTTGTAAATAAAGCCTGCACAATACCCCACATTCCTAGCTTGAAATTGCACACTCCAAGGAGTATCCTGTTGTAAAATAAATAAAAAGAATGCTGATCATGAAAAAACTAAGAATAAGATACCTTGCAGCGTCAGTGCTTTTAATGAGCCAAAGCGCATTCGCTATGCCCAATTACTATGCAGTAAGCGGCGTTCCTGAAAATAGCACCATTACTTTACGCGCTTGGCCTAGTCCAATATCGAAGCCATTACTGGCTATTCCAGCTACCTCTCCACCGATTGAAGCAACCGGAAAAAGCATTATGGTTAACAGCCAACCTTGGCTGCAAATTAACTATCAAGAGCGTACCGGCTGGGTTGAAGCGGCTTACCTGGAACCAACGACAGTTGCCACATCTGAGCCGCAACAAGCAGCAAACACAGCGCCGAATTATTTCACACCGCCAGAGGCTCAAGCACCTCAGGCCCAAGCCACCCAAGCTGAAATAGCAAATAATGCAGAAGTGTTTAGCTACGGGTCTCAACCCAATGCCCCACAGCCTTCACCAGTTAGCGCAGCCGCACCTGAGCAAAGCGAAAATATTAATGGGTATCCGTGGAGTGCGACTGCCGACACTATCTATGATGACCCAAATGCAGATCGTAGAACCTACCAGCAAAAACCAGCCGACACAGTGTATAGCGCACTAGCACCTGCAAGCGCTGAAAGAATTATCGACCTGCGTGCTGAAAATATTGCGGGCAACCGCTATGAAAGCATTGAGCCGATAAATCAGTAACTCAGCTGAAGGGCTTCATTATTTGGGGTATCTCTGCGGACAACTGACAGATACCCCAACAAACACCCTACCCGGCACAATCCAAACTAGATTTATCTCATTATATTGCAGACGAAAAAAAACCCTTAAGGCTTTCACCTTAAGGGTTTTTCATTTTCTGGTACCAGATGTGCAGTGTATTGGGACGGCGACAACCGAACATAAACCCTAAGCCATTATTTTAAATGACTTTTAATTGTGGATAAATAACGATACCCCCAGCGATACCCCCACCTGAAATTAAACCTTTAGCACGTTGTAAACACTGGCAACCGATACCCCAACCGCTGCGGCTATCTTTGGCTTGCTCATACCCTGCGCCAATAGTTCCATAATTTCCGGCTTCTTAGCTTGTGCGGTTGCCTTGCGCCCGGTGTACTTGCCTTTCTCCTTTGCTGCCGCAATGCCTTCCAGCTGACGTTCTTTTCGAATATTGGTTTCAAACTCTGCAAAGGTTGCCATCATGCCAAGAAAGGCCCGACCGTGCGGTGTGGTTGTATCAATGTTCTGATCTAACACTTTCAAGCTGATCCCGCGTTCCTCCAGGTCATGCACTATGTTATGCAGGTCACGGGCCGAACGTGCAAGCCGGTCAATCTTGGTAATTACCAACACGTCACCCTCCCGCATATACTCCAAACAATCGGCCAGTGCTTCACGGCCTGCTGTAGTGGTTCCGCTCTGCTTTTCAGAGAATACCTTTTTACAGTTGGCAGACTTCACCCGGTTTAGTTGGGTAGTGCTGTCCTGATCTAATGATGAAACTCTGACATAGCCGACTAATGACATTTTCTAAAAACTTCTAAATAGACTCTAAGAGGTTTTTATAACACCCTCTAAAAACTATAAAAACCGCGAATTCAATTCACAAGTGCAACACTGCCCTTTGAAGCCTGCCGCAGTGCTTTAAACACCACTTCAGGCTGCCTGAAGCCTAGGCATTTTCTGGGCCTCGCATTTAGTTTCCTTTCAAT
>Ga0193958_1000039_pt1 | contig 75565 bp, 65 predicted proteins | sample FB_1_MG_FD_140320 | JGI IMG/M metagenome (GOLD analysis project Ga0193958, IMG submission 140320) | Microbial mat bacterial communities from the Broadkill River, Lewes, Delaware, United States - FB_1_MG | ecosystem: Environmental > Aquatic > Freshwater > River > Microbial mats | place: USA... | reverse complement strand
GGAGTTGCATAATTTCTGGTAGACCTTCTTGTGTTAGAAGCTCTTGTTTTAGTGTTACTATAATTAGAAACAGATCCTTTAATAGTTCTTACTCTATTGTCTGGCACATATTTAATATTTCTATCTCTAGATGTATTTGTTGAATATCTGCTAGTTGAAGGCGTATTACTGTATGCCGAATTTCTTCTTATTCTAGTTGAAGACTGTCTGGTAGAAGATTGTTGTCTTGTTGGATTAACACTTCTACTTGAACTACTTCTTTGAATAGTTCTTGTAGGAACTCTATTAGTGAACCTTGTGCTTGTATTGTTTGTACTTCTGTCAATAGATCTTCTAGTAGTACTATTTGTGTTAATATTTCTTGAATTGTTTGATGTATTAGCGGTGCTTCTGCGACTTACAGCAGCATTTGAAGTTCCAGTTCTTCTAGAGATTGTATTATAAGAATCTCTTTTGCCATAACTGTTATACCTTTTGTAATTATTATTTGCATAGTAATTGTGTGCATAATAATCATTATGACCATAATACCTATAAGGGTTATTGTAATAATAACCACCATAATATGGGTAATAATTGTAAGAATAATAGTCTCCATAATACCCGTTATAATACCACGGTCTATAGGATCTCCAAGGGCTATAATAGTTATAATAGTAAGGGTAATAATTATAAGAATAGTTGTAATAAAACGGGTTATGCCAATAATATCCATAGCTACCAAAACCAGAATCAATATTGATTGTTATATTATCTGTATGTTCCCAAGGCTCATAATAATTTGAAGCATCTTCATCATATGTTTCATCATCGTAATAATACTCGTCAATATCTGTAAAAACATCATCTTCTCCAATATTTTGGATTTCATCTAATTGACGAGAAAAATAATTTTTGTCAAATTCAGATTTTTCAACAATTACAATTTCTTCATCAGCTTTTTGATTACTAGAACCATAGATTCCGTCTTCATTATATGCGCTTTGGTAAGTACCACAAGAGTACAAACTAACAAATAGTATAAAAAGCAATACTATTCGAGAGCTTTTTTGGTTAAAGATATTTGAGACTGTCATAATCAATTGAATTTTTTATTGTTAACTATTCAAAAAAAACTAATTTTGTCGAAATTAGCATTTTCAAATAAAAAGATGCAATATTTATGCCAAACTTTTGATTATGAGTAAGAATTTAACAAAGAGAGAAGTAGATTATTCTAAATGGTACAACGAGTTAGTTGTAAAAGCTGATTTAGCTGAAAATTCAGCAGTTAGGGGCTGTATGGTAATTAAGCCTTATGGCTATGCAATTTGGGAAAAAATGCAAGCTGAATTAGATAGAATGTTTAAGGAAACAGGTCATGAAAACGCATATTTTCCGTTATTTGTTCCAAAAAGTTTATTTGAAGCCGAAGAAAAGAATGCAGAAGGGTTCGCAAAAGAATGTGCTGTTGTAACTCATTATAGGTTACAAAATGATCCAGATAATCCTGGAAAGCTCAGAGTTGATCCAACTGCAAAATTAGAAGAAGAGTTAGTTGTTCGTCCTACTTCTGAAGCAATTATTTGGAATACGTTTAAAGGTTGGATTCAATCTTACAGAGATTTACCTTTGTTAATAAATCAATGGGCAAATGTTGTACGTTGGGAAATGAGGACACGTTTATTCTTAAGAACGGCAGAATTTTTATGGCAAGAAGGTCATACAGCTCATGCAACCAAAAAGGAAGCCATTACAGAAGCAGAGTTGATTTTAGATGTTTATGGAGAGTTTGCTGAAAAATTTATGGCAATGCCTGTTATAAAAGGTTTAAAGACCGAAAGTGAACGTTTTGCTGGAGCTGTTGAAACTTATTGTATAGAAGGTTTAATGCAAGATGGAAAAGCATTACAGGCAGGAACTTCACATTTTTTAGGACAAAATTTTGCTGAAGCTTTTGATGTAAAATATACTTCTAAAGAAGGAAAGCAAGAATATGTTTGGGCAACCTCTTGGGGTGTTTCTACACGTTTAATTGGTGGGTTGATAATGACACATTCAGATGATTTAGGGTTGGTGCTACCACCTAGATTAGCGCCAATCCAGGTTGTAATAGTGCCAATTTATAAAGGAGATGAACAATTAGCAGAGATAGCTGCTAAAGTTGATGTTTTTGTAAAAGAATTTAGAAAATTAGGGATCTCGGTTAAGTTTGATGATAGAGATACTTTTAGACCAGGTGCAAAATTTGCAGAATACGAATTAAAAGGCGTACCTGTAAGAATTGCAATTGGAAAAAGAGATATGGAAAATAACACCGTTGAAATTGCAAGAAGAGATACTTTAGAGAAGCAATCTGTTTCTCAGGATGATGTTGTTTCTATTGTTTCCAAACTTTTAGTTGAAATTCAGGATAACTTATTTAATAAAGCAATTTCTTTTAGAGAAGAGCACACAACAGAGGTAGATACTTTTGAAGAGTTTAAAGAAGCCATAAAAACAAAGGGAGGTTTTGTATCTGCTCACTGGGATGGAACAGCGGCTACTGAAGATAAAATTAAAGAATTAACCAAAGCGACTATTAGGTGCATTCCTTTAAAAAATAAAATTGAGACTGGAACCTGCGTATTTACTGGGGAAAAGTCATCTCAAAGAGTTTTATTTGCAAAAGCCTATTAAATTTTTTCAAAAAAATTTTGCAGAATAAAAAATAGTTGTATTTTTGCATCCGCAATGACGAAATAATGTCATCGACAAAAATAATAATGGTCCGTTCGTCTAGGGGTTAGGACGCCAGGTTTTCATCCTGGTAACAGGGGTTCGATTCCCCTACGGACTACAAAATTTAATAAAAAATTTTATAATGGCAAATCACAAGTCAGCTTTAAAGAGAATTAGAAGTAATCGCGCTAAGCAATTAAGAAATAAATATCAGCATAAAACTACACGTAATGCTGTGAAAAACTTACGTGCTGCAACTGAAAAGAAAGAAGCTGAAGAGTTATTTCCTAAAGTTGTTGCAATGGTAGATAAATTGGCAAAGAAAAATATTATTCACAAGAATAAAGCGAATAATTTAAAATCTAAGTTAGCCAAGCAAGTAGCAGCGTTATAGTTTTTTAAAACATACAATAAAAAAAGCATCCTTTTTAGGATGCTTTTTTTATGTAATTTAGTTTTCTTCTTTCTTATTAGGAACCCGATTTACTACTTGGTTAATTGGTAATTCAATGCCTGTTTACTTTATTTACCACTCGTAAGATCTATTAGCATCTAATCTTATAAAAAGAAAAAGCAATACTGTAAACCCCCAAAGAGCTGAGCCACCATAACTAAAAAAGGGCAATGGAATTCCAATTGTTGGAAGTAATCCAAGCACCATTCCAATATTTATGGTAAAATGAGTAAAAAATATTGCTGCAATACTATAGCCATAAACTCTACTGAATTTTGATTTTTGACGTTCGGCAATTTGTATTATTCTCAATAAAAAGAGTGTGAAAAATAATATAACGGTAGTTGTTCCTAAGAACCCCCATTCCTCTCCAACAATAGTAAAAATATAATCGGTTTGCTGCTCTGGAACAAAATTACCTTGTGTACGCTCACCTTCTAAGAAACCTCTTCCTGTTAGGCCTCCTGATGCTATTGCAGTAACAGATTGATTTGTGTTGTAACCAATATTTTTTACATCTGTGGTTTTTCCTAGTAAAATATTAAACCTATCTCTGTGACGTTGTTCAAATACATGATTAAAAACTAGATCTACACTAAATATAAAAAAAGCAGCAACAAAATAGATTCCTAAAATTTTTACCCAACCTTTTTTTAATGCCTTTTTTCTGTAAAATATGAAATATAAAAAAATGATTATAAACAGTATTAAAGAACCGATTAATGTATATGAAAATCCAAAATATAAGGTAATAATGAAAAGACTTAGTGTAAGAAAGCCTACTGTAATATAATAAAAGGGTAGCCCTTCGCGGTATAAAACAAAAATAAATGCTGTATAGACTAAAGCAGATCCGGGGTCTGGCTGTAATGTAATTAATATTGCTGGAAAAAATAAAATTAATAATGCTTGTAATTGGGTATTTAATTTTTTTAAATTGAATTGCTTGTCGCTCACTAATTTTGCAATTGCCAATGCAGTTGCCGCTTTTGTAAATTCTGAAGGTTGCAGTCCAAAACTTCCAAAGTTATACCAAGATGTTGCTCCATTTATGTTTTTACCAAATATAAAAAGTCCTGCCAATGATACTAGACTAATTAAATATATTAAAGAAGCATATTTTTCATAAAATTTAGCGTCAAAAAGTAAAATTAAAAGAATAATTGGTAAGCTTAAGCCAATCCATATAAGTTGTTTTCCATATTCAGTAGAAAAATTTATGATATCAAAATATTCTTCAGAAATAGTTGCAGAATATATATTTATCCAACCAAAAAAGACCAGTATAAAATAAAAGAATACTAATGCCCAATCAATCCCAAAAAATATGTTTGTTTTTCTACTTCTCAATTTCTATAGTTTCTTTTAGTAGTTGTTTATCGTATTCATCTTTTAAACTACCATTAAACATTCTTTGTTCTATGTAAGTTCTTGTTATTTCTTTATTTAAGTATTTTTCAATCATTAAAGTTGCTATTGGACCTGCCCATCTAGATCCCCAATAACCATTTTCAACAAAAACCGCAATAGCTATTTTGGGATTGTCTTTTGGAGCAAAGGCAATAAATATAGAATGGTCTTGTCCGTGTGGATTTTCGGCAGTACCAGTTTTACCACAAATTTCTATTCCATTTACCTTAGATCGTCTGGCAGTACCTCTTGGATCTTCAAAAACATTAAAAAGCCCCTCAATAACAGGTTCAAAATGTTCTTTGTTAATAGTTGTATTTATGGGTGTAGTAAACTTTGAATCTAATTCTTTATTTTCTATAGATTTTACAATATGCGGTATATAGTAAAAACCCCTATTGGCAACTGCCGCTGTCATGTTTGCTAATTGAATAGGTGTTGTTAGAACCTCGCCTTGTCCTATTGCATTTGAAATGTTATAAGTTGCAGTCCATCTATTATTTGGATACCATTTATTGTAAAAATTTCCATCTGGAACTAAGCCTTTTTGTCCAACCGATAAATCGTTATTTAAATAATTTCCTAAACCAAAACTTTTTACATGGTTACTCCAAGCGTCCATTCCTTCTGCTGAAGTCGGATATTTTTCTATAGTCTTTTTATACGCATTTGCAAAGTAACTATTACAAGAGCGGTAAATGGCCTTATTTAACTCAACGGGGCTTCCAAATGTATTGCAATGGCAATCCATAGTTCTGTTACCATAATGATATTTATTATTATAACACCGAATGGCAGTTGATGATGTAATTACATTTTCTTGTAAAGCGGCTAAGGCTGTAATAACTTTAAAAGGAGATCCTGGCGGGTATTCTCCTTGTAAACACCTGTCTAGTAATGGATTGCTAATAGTGTCTAAGTATAATTTTGTAAAGTTTTTAGAACGTTCTCTTCCCACCATTAAGTTTGGGTCAAATGTTGGGGTTGAAATCAACGCTAAAATTTCTCCTGAAGAAGGTTCAATAGCAACAATTCCACCTCGTTTATTAACCATTAACGCTTCGCCATATTGTTGTAGTTTACTGTCAAGTGTTAAAGTAATATCGTTACCAGGAACGGGTAAGGTGTCGTAAATTCCATTTTTATAAGAGCCAATTTCTTTATTAAATCGATCTCTTTGTATGTATTTTACACCTTTAGTTCCTCTTAAAACGTCTTCATAAGTTGTTTCAATTCCTGCTGTTCCAATTAATTCACCAAGTTGGTAGTGAGGGTTCTTTTTTATCATGCTCTCATTTACTTCACTAATATAGCCTAGTACATTTGGAGCTGAATTTACGGGATATTCTCTAAGAGATCTTTTTATAATATAAAAGCCCTTAAATTTGTGCATTTTTTCTTGTAAATAGGCATAATCATTTTTTGATAATTGCACTAAAAATGGCGAAGGAATTCTTGTGGAGTAATGTTTTGCTTTATCTAATTTTTTTTGAAAGTCTTCCTTAGTGATTTTAAGTAAACTACAAAACTCTAGAGTATCTAATGTTTTTACTTCTCTGGGTATTACCATGATGTCATAAGATAGTTGATTGGCCACTAATAAGGTACCATTTCTATCGTACACATAACCTCTTTCAGGATAATCATACGCTGTTTTTACAGCTGAGCTATTAAGTGCAGGGGTAGCGTACGAATTATTTAAAACTTGTAAATAAAATAAGCGCCCAATAAATATAAGTGCTGTAAAAATAATTAGAAAGGTTAATAAGCCAGATCTTTTCATTTACTTCTTTTTTGTAAATAAGATAATACCTAAAATACTTATAATTATTGTTATAAAACTTGTTAAAATTGTGTTAGAAATAATTGTTAAGAATGAATTTAGATTAAAATATGTTAAACTAAAAATAACAAAATGATGTATAAGGGTTAAAATAGTTATAAATAAAAAGGCCTTGCCAAATGAAATTGCTCTTAAATTGAATAATAAATAATCAAAATCTGTTTTTTTAAGAACTATTTTTAAAATAGGGAGTCTTATAAAAGCAATAAATAAAGTTGCTGCAGCATTTATACCACCAGAGTCTGAGAAAAAATCTACACTTAAGCCAAGTAAGAAGCTTAAAATTAAAAAAACACTTTTATTTTTTCGAATAGGAAATAATACCACCCAAACTATATACACCATAGGATTTAAATATCCAAATAAGTTTATATGATTTAAAACTAATACCTGTAAAAGTACCAATGCTAAAAAACGTACAGAATTATTTAAAATTAGGTTATTCATTAAGTATATTACTTTCTAAATTTTGTTGCTCTATTTTTTCAAGATTTCTTATAATTTGTACATGACTAATAGCGCTCATGTCATTAAATAATAAGATGTCTATATTTTTATATTGATTGTTTTCAAATTTAAAATTTTTAACGGCTCCAATTTTTATTCCTTCAGGAAAAATAGCAGATTTTCCACCTGTAATAATTGTATCACCTAATTTAATTTGTGCCTGTCTAGGAATATCAATTAATTGCAATATGTTATAATCTTTTCCATTCCAAACCAATGTTCCAAAATGACTGCTATTTTTTAAGCGAACATTTATTTTTGAGTTTTTGTTTAAAATAGATAAAACAGTTGCATAATTGTTGGAGGTACTTTTTGTTACTCCAATAATTCCTTTGCTATTAATTACGCCTAGATCGGAAGTAACTCCTTGGTTTGTGCCCTTATTTAATGTAAGTGTATTGTTTCTTTTTGTATAATTGTTATTTATGATTTTTGCATACGAATATTCGTATTTTTGACCATATTTTGCTGAATCGTTTAAAATAAAGTTATCTTTATTAAGACTGAGTTCTCTTTTATTTAATAGGTTTTTTAGCAATGTGTTTTCTTCTATCAATCTTTGATTTTCCGATTTCAATAGAAAAAAATCATTTACAGAACTTGCGCTATTATAAATACCGCCTGTAATAGTATTAGCGGAATTAATAAATTTACTTTTATGAAAAGAATGATGCTGAATTATAAAAATAAAAGCTATAGTTTCTAAAAGAATAAATAGCAGAAAGTATTTAAATTTTCTAATAAAATAAATTAATTGCTGCATATGTTAACTAAAAGTATTGTATTATTTCATTAATACATTCTTGTATTTTTCTAAATCTTTTAAGGCAATCCCAGTCCCGCGAACAACAGCTCTTAAAGGATCTTCTGCAACGTATACTGGTAAATCTGTTTTTCTAGACAAACGTTTATCTAAACCGCGCAACATAGAACCGCCACCAGCTAAATAAATACCTGTATTGTAAATGTCGGCAGCTAATTCTGGAGGTGTTTTTGAAAGTGTTTCCATTACAGCATCTTCAATTCTTAAAATAGATTTGTCTAATGCTTTAGATATTTCTCTAAAAGAAACTTGTACTTGTTTTGGTTTACCACTTAATAAATCACGTCCTTGAACCAACATATCTTCAGGTGGAGTTTCTAAATCTTCTGTTGCTGCACCAATTTGGATTTTAATTTTTTCAGCAGTGCGCTCACCAACATATAAGTTGTGTTGTGTTCTCATATAATAAGCAATATCAGCAGTAAATACGTCACCTGCAACTTTTACAGATTTATCGCAAACAATACCACCTAAAGCAATTACAGCAATTTCTGTTGTACCACCACCTATATCAATAATCATATTTCCTTTTGGTTGCATAATATCAATTCCAATACCAATTGCAGCAGCCATAGGTTCATGAATTAGATAAATTTCTTTAGCATTCATGTGCTCAGCAGAATCAATAACTGCTCGTTTTTCGACTTCTGTTATACCTGATGGAATACAGATAACCATACGTAATGAAGGAGAAAAAAAACGTTTTTTTATACTTGGAATATTTTTGATAAATTCTTTTATCATTTGTTCCGAAGCTTCAAAATCTGCAATTACACCATCTTTAAGAGGTCTAATAGTTTTTATATTTTCATGAGTTTTCCCTTGCATTAAACTGGCCTTTTTACCAGTTGCTATTATTTTACCAGTTGACCTATCTCTAGCAACAATTGAAGGTGCATCAATAACTACTTTGCCATCATGAATTATAAGCGTATTTGCTGTACCTAAGTCAATAGCAATGTCTTCGGTCATAAAGTCGAAAAACCCCATATATATTTCTTATTTTTTTTTAATCCTTAATTCGAATTTCACAAAGTTAATGAAATTAGTGTTTGAAATGACGTGTTCCTGTAAAAACCATTCCAATATTATTCTCGTCGCAATAATCTATTGAAAGTTTATCTTTAATAGAACCTCCAGGTTGAATTATTGCATTAATTCCAGCTTTTCCTGCAATTTCCACACAGTCTGGAAAAGGGAAAAATGCATCACTTGCCATTACAGCTCCATTTAAATCAAAATTAAATGTTTTGGCTTTTGTAATGGCCTGTTCAAGAGCATCTACACGAGATGTTTGACCAGTTCCACCAGCACATAGTTGCTTATTTTTTACTAAAATAATAGTATTAGACTTTGTGTGTTTACATATTTTTGATGCAAATAATAGATCTTCAATCTCATTATCTGAAACAATTCTCTTAGTAACGTTTTTTAAACCTTCTTTAGTATCTGTTAAGTAATTTGGTTCTTGCGCTAAAACACCATTTAGGGCTGTTCTGTAACTTATATTTGGAAATTCAACTTCTTTTTGAACTAAAATAATTCTGTTTTTCTTTCCTTTTAAAATTTGTAAAGCAGTTTCTGAATATGATGGAGCGATTACAACTTCACAAAATAAATTATGAATTTCAGTTGCAGTTGCTTCGTCAATTTCTTTGTTTGCAATTAAAACTCCACCAAAAGCAGAGGTAGGGTCGCCAGCTAGCGCATCAACATAAGCTTGTGCTAATGTGTCTCTTTGTGCAAGCCCACAAGCATTGTTATGCTTTAAAATTGCAAATGTTGGTGCTTCATTTTTAAATTCTTTAATTAAATTTACAGCAGCATCAACATCTAATAAGTTGTTGAAAGAGAGTTCTTTTCCGTGTAATTGGTCAAATAATTCTTCTAAGTTACCGTGAAAAAATCCTTTTTGATGTGGGTTTTCTCCATAACGTAATTGTTTTGTGGTTTCAAAACTTTGACGAAATGTTGGTTGATCGTCATTTAAATAATTAAATATAGCTGTGTCATAATGGCTGGATACTGCGAATGATTTTGCAGCGAATTTTTTACGATCTTCAATAGAAGTTGAACCATTTCCTTCAGTCATTAACTGTAAAAAATCATTATACTGGCTCATTGAAGAAACACAAATTACATCTTTAAAGTTTTTTGCAGCTGCTCTTATTAAAGAAATACCACCAATGTCAATTTTCTCAATAATATCTTGTTCTGGAGCGCCACTTGCTACTGTTTTTTCAAACGGATATAAATCAACAATTACAATATCTAATTCAGGAATTTCAAATTCTTCAAGTTGAGATAAATCATTTTCATTTTCTCTTCTGGCTAAAATTCCACCAAAAACTTTTGGGTGCAAGGTTTTAACTCTTCCTCCTAAAATGGATGGATATGAAGTCAATTCTTCAACAGGTATAACGTTTATACCTAATTCTTTAATAAAACTTTCGGTTCCGCCAGTTGAATAAATAGTTACGCCTAAGTTGTTTAATTTTTTAACGATTGGTTCTAATCCATCTTTGTGGAATACAGAAATTAATGCAGATGTTGCTTTTTTAGTTGTGTTCATAAGTAGTATTGTTGCTGTGGCGCAAAGCTAATAATTATCAATAATTTAAACACTATAAATTACACTGAATTTTACTAGTTTTTAAATAAAAATTTAACATTAATTTTTTTTGCGATAAATTATGTTTTACAAAAATGAGGATGAAATTCAATAGCTTTTATAGAGAGATTTGTCGTGTGTAAATTATTATTATCAAACATTAAAAATACAAGTTCGTTTTTTTTAATTCAGAAAAGTTTACTTTAATTTGTAATTTTAGACAGAAATAAAACCCTATAAGTGCAAAATAATAAAACAGTAATAATTTTTCTTATCAAGTTTTTTGGCACGTATTTGGTGCTGTTTTTAATATATTCTTTTTATTTATCTAAAAACCAGAAAACGAATACAGTATTTGCTTGTGCTCCTATTACTAGAATGGTTGCAGAGCAATCTCAATATGTATTAAATTTGATAGGTTATGATTCTGAAATTGAGCAGAATAAAACTGAGATGTCCGTAAAGCTATTTGTTAATAAAACCTATGTTGCACGAGTTGTAGAAGGGTGTAACGCCATAAGTATTATAATTTTATTTATTGCATTTATTGTAGCTTTTGCAAGTGGATTTAAAAAAACAGCATTGTATATTTTGTTTGGAAGTTTAATTATTTACCTTATAAATATTTTTAGAATTGCAATAATTGCACTAGCAATATACAAGTATCCAGAATATGAAAATGTGTTGCACACAATAATTTTTCCGGGTATAATTTATGGAATCACATTTTTGCTTTGGTTTATTTGGATTCAAAAATTTTCAAAATTAAAAAGATGAAAAAAAGCACAAACGTAGTTTTGATTATAATCCTACTAACTATGTTAGTTGGGGTTAGAGCTTTTGTAGAACCATTTTTTTACGATCCATTAATTCATTATTTTAAAAATGAATCTTTAACCAAAACAATTCCAGAATTAAACTTAAGTTTTTATTTTTGGAATCTTTTTTTAAGATATTCTTTAAATTCAATACTATCACTAGTTATTATTTATTTAATATTCAAGAATATTAAAACCGTTTTGTTTTCACTCAAATTTTATGTGATTTCATTTTTTGTTTTGTGTTTTATTTTATTTCTTTTATTAAACTTTGAAGACTTAGCCAATAACTTGCTAATTTTTTATGTGAGACGATTTTTAATTCAGCCATTATTTCTCTTTATATTAGTATTTGCTTTTTATTATCAAAAAATTCAAAGCAAAAAATCCAAAATCATTAATTTTTAGTATTTTAGGAGACTAAAACTAATTAAATTATCAAATAAATCTAAGAACTAAAATGATGAAAAAAACAATTTTAATTTTATCGGCAATTTTTTCTTTTGCAGTACTATTTACAGCGTGTAAAGAAACAAAGAAAGAAGAAAAAACTAAAATGGAATCTCATGAAAATCACGACCATTCTAGCGATGAAGAAATGGCATCGAAAGATGTTTACCAATGTCCTATGGATTGTGAAAAAGGCAAAACTTATGACGAAACAGGTTCTTGTCCAGTATGTAAAATGGATTTAAAAACAAAAGCAGTAGATTCTGATGTTAAACACGCCGAAGGTTGCAAATGTATTGAAGGTGGAGAATGCAAGTGTGAAGACGGAAAATGTACTTGCCAAAAAGAAATGGCAAAAATGGAAAAGGAATGTACTATGTGCGCTCCAGGCTCTTGTAATTGTAAAGCTTAAATGGAGTGTTTAAAAAAAATAAAAGGCTGTTTAAAATTTTAAATTTTAAACAGCCTTTTTGTTCGGTTTTTATTTATAAGTATGCGAATTTTAAATAAGTTAAACTAACTCAACAAATAATCTGTTATCGGTATTATTTACTTTTGCTAAGTTGTGTTTAGTTAAGCCTTTTATGGTTTTATCCCATTTTTTATTGCTTAAGCCACTTTTAGTTTTTAATTCTGATAACTCAATTTTTTCTACTTTTTTCAGCAATTCAAAAACAGCTTTTTCGTCATCATTTAATTCAACTAAAGGTGCTTTTTTTTCAGGTTTCATTTGTGGGAAGAAAAGCACTTCTTGAATAGATGCATTATTTGTCATAAACATAACTAAACGATCAATTCCAATTCCAATACCAGATGTTGGAGGCATACCATATTCTAATGCTCTAATAAAATCTTGATCGATAAACATGGCTTCATCATCTCCTTTTTCAGATAGTTTTAGCTGATCTTCAAAACGTTCGCGCTGATCTATTGGGTCATTTAACTCAGAATAAGCATTCGCCAATTCTTTTCCATTAACCATTAACTCAAAACGTTCTGTTAAAGCTGGGTTTGTGCGGTGTTCTTTTGTAAGCGGACTCATTTCTTTTGGATAATCCGTAATAAATGTTGGTTGAATATATAGGTGCTCACATTTTTCGCCAAACAATTCATCTATTAATTTACCAACACCCATAGTTTCGTCAACTTCAAGTCCAACTTTTCTACAAACCTCTCTTAATTCAACTTCTCCCATTCCAGCAACATCATATCCAGTATGAATTTTAATAGCTTCTAAAATTGGAACACGTGCATAAGGAGCTTTAAAGCTAACTTTGTTTTCGCCAATTTGAAGTTCAGTAGTTCCGTTAGAATCAATTGCAATTTTCTCTAATAACTCTTCGGTCATATTCATCATCCAGTTGTAATCTTTGTATGCAACATACAATTCCATTACTGTAAATTCTGGATTGTGGGTTCTGTCCATTCCCTCGTTTCTAAAGTCTTTTGCAAATTCGTAAACGGCATCAAATCCACCAACAATTAATCGTTTTAGATATAATTCGTTTGCAATACGTAAATACAAAGGCATATCTAATGCGTTATGATGTGTTTTAAAAGGTCTGGCTGCTGCACCTCCAGGAATTGGTTGTAAAATTGGAGTTTCAACTTCTAAATATCCTTTTTTATTGAAAAAATCACGCATAGAATTTGTGATTTTTGTACGTTTTATAAACGTTTCTTTTACGTGGTCGTTTACTATTAAATCTACATAACGTTGACGGTAACGTTGTTCTGCATCAGAAAAAGCATCGTGAACTTTTCCGTCTGCATCTGTTTTTACAACAGGTAACGGACGTAAACTTTTAGAAAGAATCGTTAATTCTTTTACGTTTACAGAAACTTCACCAACTTTTGTTTTAAAGACATCACCTTTTATTCCAATAATATCTCCCATATCCAATAATTTTTTAAATACTGTATTGTACATTGTTGGATCTTCTTCGGAAGAAATTTCGTCTCTGTTTATGTAAATTTGCATGCGTCCAGATGCGTCTTTTAATTCGGCAAAAGAGGCTTTACCCATAATTCTTCGACTCATCATTCTACCAGCTAAAATAACTTCTTTGCCTTCAAAAGTGTTAAAATTAGAAGTGATTTCCTTTATGGTTGCAGTAGTTATAAATTCTTCTGCTGGATACGGATTAATACCTAATTCGCGTAGTTTTTGTAAAGATTCTCTTCTAACTATTTCAAGTGGTGATAATTGCATGATGCTATATTTATGATTTATTTTTTATTTTCGGTGTGCAAAGATACAATCAATTAAGAAATAACAGTAATTTAGAAAGAAAAAGAATATTGAATTTAAAATCAATTTAAAATTTATATATTTGCATATCGCATTTTATGTGATAGTTGTGTTGTAATGACGTTTTTACGTCATAGGTTTTAAACCGATGGAAAGCTTCCCGAAAAACCGGGACGCTTTTTTTATGTCTTTTTACGTCAAAACCAACTCACCTCTGTGAGGTTTTAATGCATCTCTGTAGGTTTTCATATCATTTTCATCTACAATAATAAAAGCAATAGTGTGCATTTCAGAAATTATAGCAAAATCTATGTTATAAAAGTGTAATTTTTCTATTTGTGCATATTCATTTAAATGAATACAATGATGTTCTGCTGTTTTTTGTGAAACAGGACCTCTAAAATCCCAAATCAATTTTAGTTTTTTATTCAAAATTAAAGGTTTAATTATGACTTATATATACTAATAAATCTCCGCTGTCAAAAGCAATAAAAACGCTTTCTTCAGTAGCTGTGTTGCGTGTTCCAATGCGTTCTCCAAAGGATAAAGTTTCATTTTTAAGCGGAAATTTAAGTCCCTTGGTAATAATTCCATTTGCGGTTGGAAAAGGAATTAATGAAATGTTTTTTCCTTTAACATTGTTGATAATGATGCTTTCTTCAATAAAAAAATATTTTCCAAAATCATCAAAAAAAGAAATGGTTAAACCTATTTTCCATTGCAATGCTGTGCTTATGTTTCCTAAAAAGTGATCGTGTTCTTTACCACTTCCACCATAAACATCTACATGAGAGAAACCACGATGTTTTAAAATTTGTAAGGCTTTCTCAAAATCTGTAAATTCTTGATTTGGAGTTTTTATAACCTCAACAGTTGTTGGGATCTTATCAATCGAATCAAAATCTCCAGTTACCAAATCTGGTAAAATATTATTTGATTCAAAATAGTTGTATGCTCCGTCTATAGCGCAAACAATATCGTAATTAGTTAGGTTTGGGAAGTTTGAAGGTTCCGAACCATTGAGTAGAATAAATGCCTTTTTCGTTTTCATAGAAAGCAAAAATAATGAAAAAGACTATATAAATTAGTTTTTTTGTTGAAGCTTTTCTAGTTTTCTCTTGTAAATGTCATTTCCACTTATAACATAAGCTATAGATACATAATTAATAGCATTTTGGGTATTGTTTTGTGATAGATAATAATCTGCCATTGAGTCGTAAGAATTAGAATTTTTTGGATAGTATTTTACACCCATTTCAAAAAATAATTTGGCTTTTTCAGGTGCTCCCATTTGCAGGTTCATATAACCATAACCATTAAATAATTCTTCAACCATTGGTGGCACAGCATAACCAAAGTTTTCTGAATAAATTTTAGCTTGATCGATTAATAATTCAGTTAGTTCTGCAACTGTAGTTTCAGGATTGTTATATTTTGGTGGATTTTTAAATTGAAACCATTTAAATAAAAAAATCAAACCATCTCTAATTGATGGTAAGGGAACAGTGCCATGTAAATCTTCAGGATATATTTTCCAAGTAAAATTTAAGTCATTCTCTTTGTGTGCTTCAGCAAAGTTTGAAAACTCCATAATTGAACGTGGAAACAAGGTGAATTCTGAAGTGTTTTCCATTAAATTATTTATAGTTACACTTTCATCCATCATGTGTAATTGTTCTGCTGCCATAGAAACAAAGAGCGATTTTCCCTTAAAATTTTCAGAAGTCAGTTTTTCTTTTGCCTGTTTTAATAATTTTTGATTATCCCAGTCTAAACTTGGGTCAATGGCAATATAATTTTTAAAAAATTTAGTATGATTTATTAGCATATTTACAGTGAACAAGCCAGCGTAGGAATGCCCAATTAATGTTCTGTAGGAAGTTGTTGGATAGGTTTTATCAACATAAGGAATTAATTCTTTGGTAATATATTCAGTAAATTTATCTGCTCCACCTGTTTCTTGATCAAATTCTGCACCGCGACGCATTTTTATTTGTGAGGTAGTTAAATCTCGTGTTCTGTTGGTATGATTTGAAATCCCAACCAATATCATGTGAGGTAAATAATGTCCCCAATAATTATTGTAAACAGTTTCTAAAGTATTTAACATTACTCCTCCATCTAAAATATAGATAACTGGATATTTCTCTGAACTATTCGGATTGTAATTTTTGGGTAATTGAATCCAAATTTTTTTGTATTCATTAAAAGTGTTTGAAAAAATACTATCTTTTTTTACTGAATTGTTTATTTGAGCTTGAATTTGAGTTATTGAAATTAAAAAAAATATAACCAGTAATACTCTAGAAATTTGTTTAGCCATTTTAGATGTTTTAGTAGTAGATTAATAGCAACTTGAAGAAGTTGCGTTAGGTGTTGCAATTATTCGTGAAAAAGTGAAGCATTGAAATACTTCACTTTAATGTAGAATTCAAATAATGAGTTATTTACTTTTTTAATAGGTGTAAAACTATAATGCCAATACGGGCAATTAAGAAAACAATCATTCCAAATAATGGTGAAAGGATAGCTATTTTTAGTCCACCAGCTAACATGGAAGGAGAAATATCGCCTGCAGCTTCAATTGCATCAAATGCACCAATTAAGCCTAACATTTGACCTAAAAAACCCCAGACAAGCACAAATAAACTTATAGAACTAACCAAAGTAATGGTTTTATCTCGTGTAGCAGGTTTTATAAAACCTCTAATTAATAGTAAAATAATTACAATTAAAATAAGAAGCGTAGTGTACATAAACAATGGCCCGCCTTCATCTAATCTAGTTAAAAAGGAGTTTGCAATAAAAGGTCTAATGCTTTGAAGTGCTAATAACATAATATGATTTTTAAAATTTATATGTCAAATATAATGTGATATTTAAACGGTTAATTCTTATTGCGATAGTTAACAGGAAAGTTACGACAAGTAACATGTTAAAGCCAAATTTTACAGAATAAAGTTTAAAACTTGTTAAATGCAGTAAGTTTTTCTGTGTCCATCGTTAAAATAAATTTAACTTTAGCTTTAATTGTATATTGCACTTTATGAATTTAAAAAATGGCATTTTAAAATATTTAATTACAGGTATTGGGCATTCAATATTTTGGATAATCATCTACTATTTTTATGCTTATTTTTTAGGTTATGGTAGTTCTAATACAAGATATGTAAATCTGTTCTCTGGTTTTTTAATGCCTGTAACAATTTTAATTAGTTACTTTTTAATTTATTATTTAATTCCAAATTTTTTACTCACAAAAAAGTATAAATTTTTTATTTTATACAGTGTTTATACGTTTATAATTTCAGTATATATTATTATTTTATCAATCTTGTATGGATTAATTTATTCAGAAGGTTACAAAGATGTTGAAACAGTACCGTTAACTAAAACGTTGCCTTTTATAGTTTTAGGAGTTTATTTTGTTGTGTTAATTGTAGTTTCGTTAAGTTTAGTAATGCATAATTATAATTCTATAGTGAATAATGAAAATTTAAAGAATAAAATATTACAAACACAACTTCAAATTAAAGATCAGGAATTAAGGTTTTTAAAAACGCAAATTCATCCTCATTTTTTGTTTAATTCTTTAAATACAATTTATGGTTTTGCACTGAAAAAAAAGGATGAAGCCCCTGAAATGATTCTAAAATTATCTAATTTGTTAGATTATATTTTATATCAAATAGATAAACCACAAGTGCTTTTAATGGATGAAGTAAATCATTTGTTAGATTATGTTTCTTTAGAAAAAATGCGTTTTCATGACACACTAACCATTAAAACTAATATTAATATTACTAACCGTACAATGCAAATTGCCCCAATGCTATTAATTCCATTTGTTGAAAATGCTTTTAAACATGGTAATATTATTAATGGAAGTTTAAATGTAATTATTGATATAAAAACGGAAGATGATAGGTTGATTTTTACAATAGAAAATTCAAGTCTAATAGAGCATTCAAAAAATAAAGGAATAGGATTAGAAAATATTACCAAACGATTGAAGATGCAATATCCAAATTCTTATACGTTAAAAACTAAAGAAATAGCAAATACTTTTAAAGTGGAATTAACAATTGGGAATTTTAAATATTTAAAAAATGAATAAAAATATTCAATGTATTATAGTTGATGATGAACCTGTTGCACGCGAGATTTTAGAAAATCATTTAAATAAAATTGAGGCAGTTACAGTTGTGGCAACCTGTAAAAATGCTATTGAAGCTTTTAATCAGCTTAATGCTAATAATATAGATTTAATTTTTTTAGATATTAATATGCCAGAAATTTCTGGTTTGTCTTTTGCAAAATCCATTAACACTAATATAAAGGTGATTTTTACAACAGCGTATAGAGAGTATGCCATAGATGGGTTTGATTTGCAAGCTGTTGATTATTTATTAAAACCAATATCTTTTGAACGTTTGTTAATAGCGGTTAATAAATATTTGGGCGAAAATTCTTTTGAAATTATAGAAAGTTCTTCTGAATTAACCCAAGAAAAAAGTGATTTTATTTTTGTGCGTGCAGATAGAAAAATGATGAAAATTAATTTTTCTGAAATTAATTATATTGAAAGTTTAAGCGATTATATTAAAATTCATCTGGTAAATAAAACCATTGTAACGCGAGAAACAATTACAAATATTGAAGCTAAATTGCCTCAAAAAGAGTTTTTAAGGATTCACAGATCCTATATTGTATCGATTTCAAAAATAGATTCATTTACAAATGAATTTATTGAAATCAGCAAAAAAGCACTACCAATAAGTAGAAGCTATAAAAAAGAAGTGTTATTTAAATTAGAAAATATATAAATTATCCCTAATTATTTCTAAAGCAAAGTGAATTAAATTTATATTTTGTTTTACTTTTTTAAATAAATATTAAACAGTATATTTGCTAAAATTTATTAATTTGATTGAAACAGATTTTATTTTTCAAGATTATAACCTTGAAAATAATGTAAAAGGAAGCATTGCTTGGAAAACTCCAAGTAATATTGCATTGGTAAAATATTGGGGAAAACAAGAACCTCAAATTCCAGAAAACGCATCTATAAGCTTTACGCTAGACGCATGTTTTACGTTAACAACTTTAGAATATAATAAGCGTAATTCAACTTCTGATAATTTCAATTTTGAAGTTTATTTTGAAGGTAAAAAAAAGGAAGATTTTAAACCTAAAATTCAAAAGTTTTTTGAAAGAATTGATAAATATGTTCCTTTCTTAAAAGATTTTGATTTTGTAATTAAATCTAGAAATTCTTTTCCTCACAGTAGCGGAATAGCATCTTCCGCAAGTGGAATGAGTGCGTTAGCTTTGTGTATTATGAGTATTGAAAAGGAATTAAATCCAGAAATTTCAAATGAATACTTCAATAAAAAAGCTTCGTTTTTAGCACGTTTAGGTTCTGGTAGTGCGTGTAGAAGTATTGAAGGAGAATTAATTGTTTGGGGAAATCATTCCGAAATAGAAGGGAGTTCTAATTTATTTGGCGTAAAATATCCATATAAAATACATGAAAATTTTAAAAATTTCCACGACACTATTTTGCTGGTAGATGAAGGAGAAAAACAAGTTTCAAGTACGGTTGGACATAAATTAATGCACAACCATCCGTTTGCAGAGCAACGCTTTAAACAGGCAAATGATAATATTTCTAAGATTTCAGAAGTCCTTAAAAATGGAGATTTAAAACAATTTATTACAATTGTAGAAAGTGAAGCCTTGAGTTTACATGCTATGATGATGACAAGCAATCCATATTTTATTTTAATGAAGCCGAATACCTTAAAAATCATTAATAAAATTTGGAAATTTAGGGCTGAAACAGGTTCTAATATTTGCTTTACATTAGATGCTGGTGCAAACGTACATGTGTTGTTTCCAGAGATTGAAAAAGAAAAAGTTAACAATTTTATAATAAATGAGTTAATTCAATTTTGTCAAGAAAAACATTATATTTGCGACAGAATTGGGATTGGCGCAAAGCAATTATCCAATATTTAAACTTATGAAAGGACCACTTTTTTACGCAAAAATTTTGCTTTTTGGAGAGTATGGAATTATTAAAGATTCCAAAGGCTTGGCTATTCCTTACAATAGTTATCAGGGAGCTCTTAAAAAGTCAAATAAATTGACAAATAAAACTAAAGATTCCAATAAAAATCTGTTGAAGTTTTATGGGTATTTGACTAGTTTAAAAACCGATTTAGTACACTTTAATTTAGAGGAATTTAAACAAGATATTGAAGAGGGAATGTATTTTGATTCTAGTATACCTCAAGGGTACGGAGTTGGAAGTTCAGGAGCTTTAGTTGCTTCAATTTATGATAAATATGCGAACGATAAAATTACAGTTCTAGAGAATTTAACAAGAGAAAAACTGTTGAAATTAAAAGGTGTTTTTTCTTTAATGGAGTCCTTTTTTCATGGAAAAAGTTCAGGCTTAGATCCTTTAAATTCGTATTTAAGTATTCCTATTTTAATTAATTCTAAAGACAATTTAGAACCTACAGGTATTCCTTCTCAAAGAGAGGGGAAAGGCGCAGTATTTTTATTAGATTCTGAAATTATTGGAGAAACAGAACCTATGGTTAACATTTTTATGAATAAAATGAAAAACGAAGGTTTTAGAAAAATGATTGACGAAGATTTTGCAAAATGTACCGATGCTTGTATCGACGATTTTTTACATGGAAATATGAAATCGCTATTTGGCAATGTTAAAAACTTATCTAAAATAGTATTGGATAACTTTAAACCAATGATTCCTCAGCGTTTTCACACTGTTTGGCAGAAGGGAATAGAGTCTAACGACTACTATTTGAAACTTTGTGGTTCTGGTGGTGGAGGTTATATTTTAGGCTTTACTGAAGATTTTAGCAAAACAAAAACTATTTTAAAAGACTATAAATTAGAACTAGTTTATAGATTTTAGTAGTTTTGTTTAAAAAGCAAAAAAAATCTTATAATTACCAGTTTAGTTGGTTACTTTTTTTATGGATCTACTCGAAATTTCTAAAAATAATAGCAAAAAAAGTGCACCATTTTATATTAAAATGCTGAGCTTATTTTCTCTTGTTAGAGGGTATAATATTTTGCTAATTGTACTAGCTCAATATTTAGCTTCTATTTTTATTTTTGCTCCAGAAAAAACACTAAAAAATATATTATTAGACATTGATTTATATTTTATTGTTTTAGCAACAATGTGTGTTATTGCAGCAGGATATATTATTAACAATTTTTACGATTTTGAAACCGATAAAATAAACAAACCAATAAAAACAAAAATTGATGCAATTGTTGATCATAAAATTAAACTTCCCATTTATTTTGTACTAAATTTTTTAGGATTTATTTTTGGATTGTTAGTCTCTTGGCGAGCAGCATTATTTTTTTCTGTGTATATATTTTCAATCTGGTTGTATTCACATAAACTTAAAAAATATCCGTTAACAGGTTTATTTTCGGCTGCTGTATTATCTTTATTGCCCTTTTTTGCAGTTTTTGTGTATTATAAAAATTTTTCAGAAATTATTTTTACACACGCAGCATTTTTATTCTTTATTTTATTAATCAGGCAATTGGTAAAAGATTTAGAAAGTTTAAAAGGAGATTTTGTAAAAAATTATCAAACCATTGTAGTTAAATATGGAGAGCACTTTACAAAAATATTAATCTCATTTTTAGTTGTGTTAACATTAAATCCCATCTACTTTTTATTAAAATATCCTGAAATTGGAGGTATGAAGTATTACTTCTACGGAAGTATTTTAACTCTAATTGTATTCTTGTTTTTTATGTGGTTTAGTAAAAGTAAAAGAAATTACGTTTTACTTCATTGGCTCCTAAAACTACTAATACTTGCAGGGGTTTTTAGTTTAGCTTTAATAGATACTTCAGTCCTAATTGAACGCATTTTAATTATTAAATAGTTTTTGTAAGACCTTTAAATTAAATATTTTAATAAGTTTAAGCGCTTTTTTTATTTATAGAGTGTTATTTGTTAGATTATTAAAGGATTAACCTTATTTTTGCAAAAAAATAATATATAATGAATTCAAATAAAAACTCGTCGAGAGGACGACAAACAGGAAAAAAGAAACCTCAAAATACGTTTACTAAAAAGTTTGATAGTAAAAAGAAATTTACAAAAGATAGAGATACTTCTTCAAAATCACCAAAAAAACAAGTTGCTAGTAATCCAGAAGTTGATGGAATACGTTTAAATAAATACATTGCAAATTCAGGTATCTGTTCAAGAAGAGAAGCAGATGTTTTTATTGCATCAGGTAGCGCAACTGTTAATGGTAAAGTAATAATGGAAATGGGTTATAAAGTTAAACTAACAGATGAAGTTAGGTTTGATGGTTCTTTAATTAATCCTGAAAAAAAACGTTATGTACTTTTAAATAAACCTAAGAATTTTATTACCACTATGGATGATGATAGAGGTAGAAAAACGGTTATGGAGTTAGTTGGAAACGCTTCAAAGGAAAGAATTTATCCTGTAGGAAGATTGGATAGAAACACCACAGGGCTTCTGTTATTTACAAACGATGGAGAGTTGGCAAAAAAATTAACACACCCAAAACATAATATACAAAAAATTTACCACGCATCTTTAGATAAGAAGTTGGCAAGTAAAGATTTAAACAGTATTGCAGAAGGCTTTGTGTTAGATGAAAGAAAGGTAATAGTAGATGAAATATCCTATATTTTAAACCAGCCAAAAAGTGAAGTTGGAGTTAAAATCCATTCGGGAAGAAATAGAATTGTTCGTAGAATTTTTGAGCATTTTAATTATAAGGTGGTAAAATTGGATAGGGTAATATTTGCAGGGTTAACAAAAAAAGATTTACCTAGAGGGCATTGGAGGCATTTAACAGAAATGGAAGTGAATAACCTAAAAATGCTTTAGTAGGATAATTAAAAGTTGTAAACAGACAGTTAATAGTTTATTTTTTATAGCCTTTTTTTGTGTAGACCATCAATATTTTTCACCATCAATATTTTTCAAATTTATTATAACTTTAAATTTTAGAAAAGGTTTAAAATAGGCTAACTGTTTAATTTATTTATAGTTAAAAAAAAACAGATATTTTTTATAACAGGTTGCGTTTCATTCAATTATTTTTTTATATTTGAACATCTTGAAAGAGAAACAAACATTACCATTCATAAATTTAATGTACAACTTTAACTAATTTATTTTGAAGAGAATACTAGTAGATTATAAAAAACTTACCCCTGAAATTCTTAATTTATTGGTGGAAAAATTTCCAGATGGCTACGGATTACGAGATATTATACATTTTACCAATCATAAAGGGCAATATGTAGATGCTGTAGAGGTAAAAACTGATGATACTATTTATTTAGTGAAAATTAGTGAGCAGTTAGCCGATAGTATGGAGAATCATGAAGAGGATGAAGAAGAGGATCCAGTAATTAATGATGATTTAGATATTGATGTAGATGATGCTGATATTGAAGATGATTTGGATGAGGATTAAAAAGTAACCCAATAAAAAAAAGGCTGTTTAAAATGTTTTAAACAGCCTTTTTTTTATAGTCTAAAATTAAAAAACCCGAACAATTTGTTCGGGTTTTTATGGTGGTGCCTCCAGGAATCGAACCAGGGACACAAGGATTTTCAGTCCTTTGCTCTACCAACTGAGCTAAGGCACCATTGCGTTAGCGGTTGCAAATATAAATGTATTTTTTATACTTATCAAAACAATTTTTAAAAAATCTGTTGTATTTTTGAATCTCCTTAAAAAAACTAAATGAATTTAATAGTAGACATTGGAAATACAAGAATTAAAATTGCAGTTTTTAATACAGATGAACTAATTTATAATGAAGTAATTACGAAAGAATTTTTTGTAAAAACGGTTCTAAATCTTATTGAAAAATTTAATTGTAAAAATGCAATTATTTCTTCAGTAGGAATTTTAAAAAAAAATGAAATTGATCAAATTAAGGCAAAAATTAAGGTAATTGAGCTAAATATAACTACCAAAACACCTTTTTTTAACAAGTATGATACGCCAAAAACGCTAGGAGTTGATAGAATTGCATTGGTTGCTGCTGCAGTTTCAAAATATCAAAATCAAAATGTATTAATAATTGATGCTGGAACTTGTATTACTTTCGATTTTGTTACCGCTGAAAAAAAATATCTTGGCGGTGCAATTTCTCCTGGTATTGAAATGCGATACAAAGCTTTAAATAAATTTACAAAAAAATTACCATTATTAACACCTAAAGAGGTAGTGAGTTTTATTGGAACTTCAACAGAGAAGTGTATACATTCTGGGGTTATAAATGGGGTTATAGGTGAAATTGATAGTGTAGTAGATAAGTATAGAAAAAAAAATAAAGATTTAACAGTAGTTTTAACAGGAGGTGATGCAAATTTCTTGTCAAATAGATTAAAAAATGTCATATTTGCCAATCCTTTTTTTTTATTGGAAGGATTAAACACAATTTTGACTTATAACTTATAATAAATGATCAAAAAAATAATAGTAATCTTAACACTATTTATATCAGTTGCAGCTTTTGCACAAAAAAATAATGCTTCTGCATATTCATTTTTCGGAATTGGAGATAAAAATAATTCCAATACAGTTGAGCAAATTAGTATGGGTGGAATTGGAGTTTCATTAAATGATCAATTTCGTTTAAACTTATCAAATCCAGCCTCTTTATCTAGTTTAAAATTTACAACCTACTCTTTAGCGATAGAAAATAGAAATATTTGGGCCAAAGATAGCCAAGATAAGCAACAAGGTGCAGCAACCTATCTTTCTTACTTAGCAATGGGAATTCCATTAGGAGAAAATGCAGGAATGAGTTTTGGTCTATTGCCAAATACTTCTGTAGGCTATTCATTGGTTGCAAATAGTTATAATGCTAGTAACGAACTAACAGAAATATCGGCCTATAATGGAGAAGGTGGAACCAATAAAGTGTTTTTAGGTGTTGGTTTACAAGTTTTTAAAGGATTTAGTGTAGGGTTGCAAGGAAATTATATTTTTGGAAAAATTGAAAACAATATTACAAATCAGATAAAAGATGTTGCTTTAGCGACTAAATACGAAACCTTATCTAGAATAAAAGGCTTCGCTATTAACTCTGGATTTCAATACAAAACCGAATTAACCGATAATGTAAATTTACATCTAGGAGCAAATTTTGATTTAGAAAGCGAAGTAGACACCGAAGATGAAGAGTATATATATTCAGTGTCAATAGCATCTGGTGAAACACCGCGTGATACATTGTCAACAAGTAAAGGTAATGGTATTTTAAAATCGCCTCTAAAAACATCTTTAGGAATTGGTTTAGGAAAAGAAAATAAATGGTTTGCAGGAGTTGATTATAGTTTTCAAGATGCGCTTCAGCTTCAAGGAAATATATACAACAACTTTACAAAAATATCTTACGATAAATACAGCAAGATTTCAATAGGAGGTTTTTACACACCTAAATTTACATCTATAACTAGTTATTGGGAAAGAGTAACTTACAGAGCTGGTGTAAAATTTGAAAAGACTGGTTTAATGGTTAATTCTTCGGGAATTGGAAACGATTTTACTGCAATAGATGATTTTGGCATATCTTTTGGAGTAGGCTTACCAGTAAGTAATCAATTATCAAACTTGAATGTTGGTTTTGAATTTGGGAAAAGAGGAAAAATTGACGCAGGTTTAGTTCAAGAAAACTATATAAACTTTAGATTAAGCTTTTCTTTAAACGATAAATGGTTTAAAAAACGCGAAATATTTTAATTAAAACTTTAGAAAATGAAAAAAATAAGACAATTTTTAACCTTGCTAATTTTAGTAGTTTCTACGCAGTTGGTTTTTGCTCAAGCAAGCCAAGAGTGTACTATAAAATACAACCTTTTTAAAGGTGATTATAATGCTAAAAATTATGATAAAGCATACGAAAACTGGATGTGGTGTATGGATAATTGTCCAACACTTACTGTAAATATCTATAAGTTAGGTATTAAAATTGCTGAGCATAAATTAGAGACTGCAGCAGAAGCTGATAAGCCAGCTGCTAAAGAACTTGTAATGCGAGTTTATACACAAAGATTAGAGCATTTTCCTAAAGATAAAGCAGGTATTTATGATGATATTGCAAGTTTTAAAAGAGAACAAGGCGCATCTGATGATGAAGTTTATGAATGGTTAGAAAAAACTTTTAAAGAAGATCCAACTGCGTTGTCTCCTAAAAATATCTATAAATATTTTGATATTATTTTAATTAAATATAAAGATACGGATACGCAAAAAGTGTTTGATACGTATGATGAAGTTGGTGAAGCGCTTGAATTAAAAAGACAAAGCTACACTAAAACAATTGATGCAATAAATGCAAAGGATTCTACAACTTTAAGTAAAAAAGATATTAAGAAAAGAAAAATTTCGCAACAAATTATAACTAATTTATCTATAGTAGAAAGTGGTTTAGATCAAAAATTAGCATCAATTTCAACTTGTGAAAGATTAATTCCATTTAATAGAAAGAATTTTGAAGCAAATAAAAATAACGGCGTTTGGTTAAAAAGAGCGGTTTCTAGAATGTTTGTTAAAGAATGTACAGAAGATCCTTTGTACGACCAATTAGTAGAGGCTTATGTACATGCAGATCCATCTCCGAATGCATCTGTGTTTTATGCGGGTATTCTATTAAAGAATGGTGAAACTAATAAAGCCATGGATTATTTTAAAAGAGCCGTTGAACAAGAGACAGACGATTATAAAAAAGCAGGTTATTTATATAAAATTGCTTTAAATTTAAATAAAAAGGGGAGAAAATCTGAAGCAAGAGGTTACTGTTACCAAGCTTTAAAGTTTCAACCTACAATGGGAAGAGCTTATTTACTAATTGGTAGTATGTATGCTTCAAGTGCTAACTCTTGTGGAGACGATATTGTTTCTAAGAGAATGGTGTATGTTGCAGCATTAAATAAAGCCAGAAAAGCAAAAGCAGTAGATCCAAGTATCAGTGCACTTGCAAATAGATTTATAAATTCATATTCAGATCATATTCCTACAACAAAAGATTTATTTGTAGCGGGTGTAAAATCTGGGTCAACTCATAAAATTGGATGTTGGATTAACGAAACAGTTATAGTTCCTTAATTTAAATATTAATAATTGGTATATTTGTTATATGACAAAATCAATTGTACAAAACATTACTAACATTGCTATTGTGTTCTCAATAGCAATGTTTTTTTCATGTACCAACAGTGCTAAAGAAGTTAGGGATTTTTTAGCGGATAAAAATTTACCTATTGGAGAAGCAATCGACATAAATCTAAAACATACAGATTCTGGGAGGGTTGATATTAAAATGAAAGCTCCTTTAATGTTAGATTTTGCCAATAGAGAAAACCATCCGTATTCAGAATTTCCAGAAGGTATTTTTATTACAACTATAGAAAAGAATGGCGATTCTACAACAATCCAGGGAGATTATGCCAAAGCTTATAATAAAACTTCAGTTTCTGAAATAAAAGGGAATGTTGTAATTATTAATTACGCCGAAAATAAAAAACTAGAAACCTCCGAGATTTTTTGGGATCAAAAAACGCATTATTTTTTTACTGAAAAAAGATTTGTATTTTACACCCTCACAGATACCATCTACGGTACAGGTTTTGAAGCTTCCGAAGACCTTGATGTTTGGTGGGTTAAAAATCAAAGTGGAGTTATAGAAATTAAAGACTAAAGAGATGAGTAAATTGTGGAAAATATTTGAATATGGCTACTTAATAATTGCAGTAGTATTTTGTGTTGAAACTGTTTTAAAGTGGAACACAGACAGAGAAAGAGCCTATTTGTTGTTAATTTTTGCTGTGCTGGCAGTTTTTATGTACTTTTTTAGAAAAAGATTTAGATCTAGAATAGAAAAAAGAAACCAAAAATAAATGGAATTTCAACTAGCTGTTATTTTAATTTCAATATTGTTATCGGCATTCTTTTCAGGGATGGAAATAGCGTATGTTTCAGCTAATAAATTTCAAGTAGAACTCGAAAAAAGAAAAGAAGGGTTCACCTCAAAAATATTAAGCAGATTAACTTCTAAATCATCTAAATTTATTACTACAATGTTAGTTGGTAATAATATTGCTTTGGTAGTATACAGCTTTTTTATGGGTGAATTTATAATTGGATTTATCCCGGAAAATACTTTTAATGAATTTTCTATTCTGCTAATTCAAACAGTTATTTCTACGTTAATAATTTTAATAACTGCTGAATTTTTACCAAAAGCTTTGTTTCGAATTTATGCAAATGAAACGCTTTGGTTTTTTGCACCTTTAGCTTACTTTTTTTATATAATTTTTCATTTTATATCAAATTTCATCACAGCTATTTCCGACTTTTTTTTAAGAATGTTTTTTAATTCAGCAAAAGATATAAAGCAACCAGCTTTTACAAAAGTTGAACTTGGAAATTATATTACTAAACAATTAGAAAACGCCAAAGATTTAGAGGAAGTTGATTCTGAAATTCAAATATTTCAAAACGCGCTTGAGTTTGATACTGTGAAAGCTCGTGAAATTATGATTCCGAGAACTGAAGTTGTGGCAGTTGATATAAATGAAAGTATAACAAATTTAAAAAATCTATTTATTAAAACGGGCTATTCTAAAATTCTGGTTTATAAAAGTTCTTTAGATGATGTTTTGGGTTACGTACACGCATTTGAACTGTTTAAAAAACCTAAAAACATTAAATCGATGCTACTGCCAGTGGAATTTGTCCCTGAAAGTATGATGATAAATAATGTGTTGAATGTTTTAACTAAAAAGAAACGAAGTTTGTCTATTGTTTTAGATGAATTTGGAGGGACTTCGGGTGTAATTACTGTTGAAGATATAGTAGAAGAACTCTTTGGGGAAATTATAGACGAGCACGATACTTTAGAGTTATTAGAGAATAAAATTAACGATAGAGAATTTGAATTTTCGGCACGATTAGAAGTCGATTATATAAATGAAACTTATAACCTAAATATTAAAGAAGATGAAGCCTATGAAACACTTGGAGGTTATATAGTTAACTATAATGAAGATATTCCAAAGGAAGGAGAAATAATAGAAATAGACAACTTGTATTTTAAAATGTTGAAGGTAGATTCTTCTAAAATAATGGAAGTTTACCTTAAAGTTTTAGATAAAGCAGATTAAAATTGAGAGATACTAAAAAATTGCTATTTTTTAGTGCTTAATTATATCAAATCACTTTCATAATTAAATACTTAATTGTATTTTCGCAAACTGTAATAAAACAACTAATATAATGGCAATTTTATCAAAAATTAGAGATCGTTCAATGTTCTTAATCCTAATAGTAGGGTTAGCACTTTTTGCATTTGTACTTGATCCAAGCTCAATACAACAATTTTTCAGTTCAAGTAAGGTTAACTCTATAGGAGAAGTTAATGGTGAAGATATTGATAGAGAGGAATTTGCACGTCAGGTAGAAGCTTACCGAGCACAAAGTGGTGGAAGAGCTACTCAAATGCAAGCAGTAAATGCTGTTTGGAGTGGAATGATTAGTGAAAAAATATTTGAAGACCAACTTGAAAAAGCTGGTATTGTAATTGGGGAAAAAGATATTTGGGATGCAATGACTTCTTTGCAAGAAATTCAAAACTCTCCACTTTTTAAAAATGAAGCAAATCTTTTTGATGAAGAAAAGCTAAAAGAATATATTGCTAATATGAAAGATGATGCTGAGGCTGGTAATAATCAGGCTTGGATGAATTGGTTAGCAACAGAAAAAAATATTAAACAAAACTTACAGCGCCAAGCTTATACTTCTTTGGTAAAAGCTGGGTTAGGAGCTTCTTTAAAAGAAGGAGAAAGAGATTATTTGTTTAATAACACTAAAATGGATGCAGAATTTGTATATGTTCCTTACAGTTCTATTCCAGATAGTTTAGGGTATGTTTCAAAAGACGAAATTCAAAAGTATCTAAAAGAAAATTCTAAAAAGTTTAAAAACGAAGCTGCAAGAACTTTAAAATATATAAAGTTTGATATTGTACCTTCTGAAGCAGATGATGCAGAAGCTAAAAAATTAGTAGAAAGTTATATTGAAGATAGAGAAGAGTATAGTAATGCCGCTAAAGCTACTGTAAAAATTCCTGGTTTAAAGAATACTACAAACTACGAGAGTTTCTTAAATGACAATAGATCTGACTTAGCAATTGATAATGGTTACAAATTTAAAAATCAAATTTTAGCTGAAGTTTCTGACGAAGTTTTTAACGCTGAGGTAGGAACTGTTGTAGGACCATACAAACAAAATGGATATTATAAAATTTCTAAGGTTGTTGAGACTATTAAACTACCAGATTCAGTTAAATCTAGTCATATTATAATTCCTTACGCTGGTTCAACTAGATCAACTTCTTTAAAAACTAAAGAACAAGCTAAAAAAACTGCTGATAGTGTTTTTGCATTGGTAAGAAATAACAAATCTAAATTTACTGAAATAGCAGATGAAATTAATTCAGATGGTACTAAAGGTAAAGGTGGAGATATTGGATGGGTTAGAAAAGACCAAGCTTTTTCAGCATCTTTTGATGCAGATTTTGCAGACTTTATCTATAAGAATAAAGTTGGTAGTATAGATGTAGTTGAAACTGCATTTGGTTTCCATATTATTAGAATTGATGAACAAACTAAAGCTGAGCAAGCTGTTAGATTAGCTACTTTTGCACGTTTAGTTGAAGCTTCAGAAGAAACTGAAAACAGAATTTTTGAAGAGGCAGAAACTTTAAATGCGAACCTTTCAGAAGGAAAAGATATTGATGAACTAGCTGCAGAAAAGAACCATAAAGTACAAACGGCTCTTAATTTAAAAGTATTAGCTGAAGCAATTCCTGGTTTAGGAATGCAAAGACAAATGGTAACTTGGGCTTTTGATAATGAAAGAGAGTTAGGTGATTCTAAAAGATTTGATATTGATATAGCAGGGAAAAGAGGCTATGCAGTTGCAGTACTAAGTGGTAAAGTTGAAAAAGATGGTGTTACAGTAAGTTCTGATTTGTTAACTAATATTCGTCCAGAATTGATTGATAAAAAGAAATCAGACTTAATTAAAAAGAAAATGACAGGTACAACGCTTGCAGAAATTGCAAAAAATAGTGGAGTAACGGTGCGTACAGCGTCTGCTGTAAATTTATCAAGTCCTTTAATTTCTGGTGTAGGTAATGAGCCTGCTGTTGTTGGAGCGATGTCCACAATTAAGTTAAACGAAGTTTCTGATTTGATTAATGGAGAAAAAGGTGTGTTTGTTTTTAAAGTTACAAAACGCGATGCTCCAGTTGATTTAGAAAACTATGATACATTTCGTAAAAAACTTGTAACTCAATTACAAGCTAGAGGAAATCAAATATTTAATGTTTTAGAAGAAACTGCAGATATTAAAGATAATAGAGGTAAATTCTTTTAGAGTTTTACCAAATTATGAGATATAAAAAAATCGTCTAAATTAATTTAGACGATTTTTTTATGCTTAAAAATTAGGTGTTTTTTAATAGGTTAAGTTTTATGAATTGCTTTGATATACTTTCAATTCATATTTAATTATACATTCTTACTCTAAAAAACTAATCTTTATAAGCCAAATATACTTCAGAGAAGTAATATGTTGTTTTGGAACTAATAGCTTAATTATAGCTGATAGGCCTATATATTTAAATAAAAAAAGGCTGTTTTAAAAGTTTAAAACAGCCTTTTTTGTAATTTAATTTTTATCAATTAACCATTCATAGAGATTAAAAACTCTTCATTTGAAGTGGTAAACTGAATTTTGTCTTTAATAAACTCCATAGCTTCAACAGGATTCATATCTGCTAAGTATTTTCTAAGAACCCACATACGTTTCACAGTTTTTTCATCTAATAATAAATCGTCTCTACGTGTACTAGATTTAACCAAGTCAATTGCTGGGTAAATTCTACGGTTTGCAATATTTCTTTCTAATTGAAGTTCCATATTACCAGTACCTTTAAACTCTTCAAAAATTACTTCGTCCATTTTAGAGCCAGTTTCTGTTAAGGCAGTAGCAATTATAGAAAGAGAACCTCCGTTTTCAATATTACGTGCAGCTCCAAAGAAACGTTTTGGTTTGTGTAATGCATTGGCATCAATACCACCCGATAATATTTTTCCTGAAGCTGGTGCAACAGTATTATAAGCTCTTGCTAAACGTGTAATAGAGTCTAATAAAATAACTACATCGTGTCCGCATTCTACCAATCTTTTTGCTTTTTCTAAAACTATATTGGCAACTTTAACGTGTTTTTCTGCAGGTTCATCAAATGTAGAAGCCACAACTTCTCCACGTACACTACGTTGCATATCTGTAACTTCCTCTGGACGTTCATCTATTAATAAAATTATTTGATAAACTTCAGGGTGGTTAGATGCAATAGAATTCGCAATATCTTTAAGTAACATTGTTTTACCCGTTTTAGGTTGTGAAACAATCATACCTCTTTGTCCCTTTCCAATTGGGCAAAATAAATCCATAATTCTAGTAGATAAGGTACTTCCTTTACCTGCTAAATTAAATTTTTCTTGAGGGAATAATGGTGTTAAGTGCTCAAAAGAAACACGGTCTCTAACAACATTAGGATTTAAACCATTAATTTTAGAAACTCTAATTAAAGGGAAATATTTTTCACCTTCTTTTGGAGGTCTAACTACACCCTTAACGGTATCTCCAGTTTTTAAACCAAATAATTTTATTTGAGATTGAGATAAGTAAATATCATCTGGAGATGATAAATAGTTGTAATCTGAAGAACGTAAAAAACCATAACCATCTGGCATCATTTCAAGAACACCTTCACTTTCAATAATTCCGTCAAACTCATAATCAGGATCTCTATAACGATTACCAGTTTTGCGCTGTCCCTTATTAGTATTATTGGATTGTTGTTGGTTATTTTGTTGTTTGTTCTGATTAGGATTTTGCTGTTGCTTCTGCTTGTTTGGCTGATTGGCTTGAGGCTGTTTTTGTGTAACCTGTTTAGCTTGTGGCTTGTTCTTTGCAGGAGGTTGTTTATCAGGCGCTTGTGTAGTTGAAGCTTCCTGCTTTACATTTGACTCCGTTTTAGGTTTTGGATGTGCCTTAACCACCTTTCTAGGCCTTGGCTGAACATTTTTTGGAGTAACTTCTTTTATAACTTCTTCTGGTTTTACAACTTCATCTGGTTTTACAGCTTCTTTAGCTGATACTTCTTTAGTTGGTGCTTCTGTTTTTGAGGATTCAGAAATTAAAGGCTTGTTGTTTTTTGGAGTAGTAGCTTTTTTTACAATTCTTCTTCGTTTTGGCTTGTTGTCACTAGTTGTAGATTCTTTTTTAGTGATTTTTGAAGGGTTTGAAGCTTGTATGTCTAATATTAAATAGACAAGATCTAATTTTTTTAATTGGCTGTATTTTTTTGCTCCAATAGTTTTTGCTATCTCTTGTAATTCAACAAGAGTTTTCTCCTTAAGTTGGGAAATTTCAAACATTATGTTAATTTGTAATTAGTGTTAATATGTGTATATTAAAAATTGTATTTTTTTAAAACTGTTTATTGTGAATTAAACTAAGTGGTGATTCTTTGTTTTAGTTGTAGTTGGATTGTGTTGCTAATACAATTGATTGCAAATATATAAAAATATTTCACATACTAAAGTTTAAATCTTTAAAAATAAAACGTATTTTTGTGCTCCATTATTATAATTATGATTCAAAGAATACAAACTATTTATTTATTGTTAGCAACCTTATTATCTGGAGGAAGTATTTTTCTTTTCAATTTATGGACTACTAATGAGGGTATTAAATTTTTTGTTTTGGATTCATTCAGTTCAAATAATACATTATTGGTTGTAATGGCAGTATTATTTTTCCTATCTGCAGTAGTAACATTTGTTTCCGTTTTTCAGTTTAAAAAGCGTCAATTACAATTTGTTTTAGGCAGAGTCGCAATTTTGATTAATTTTATTTTATTAGGTATTCTCGTATATTTTTCACAAAACTTATCTGGAGAAATTATTGTTTCTGAGAAGGGTATTGGGTTGTTGATTCCTATTTTAACAATAGTATTAGTTGTAGTGGCTAATAAAGCAATTAAAAAGGATGAAGAACTTGTAAAATCTGTTGACAGATTACGTTAAACCTAACATCTTAGTATATTTAGTGCAAGGAAAACCATTTTAATTTTTATTAAAATGGTTTTTTGTTTCTAACGGTTTTTGGGGATGTGTAAATATCACTATATTTAAGTATGGTTTTAAATTTTTATTAATGATATATTTGAAAAGGGAAAATTATGAGAAAGATCAAAGTTCATATTGCAGATGATCATCAATTATTAATAGATGGTATAGAAGCAGTTTTATCTTCTGAAGAAAATATAAGCGTTGTTGGGAGTTCTCTTAATGGCGAAGATGTTTTAAATTGGTTTGCTTCTAATAAAGCAGATATTTTAATTTTAGATATCAATATGCCAAAAGTTGATGGAATTGCTGTGCTGCAAAGTTTTTTGAAAAACGATTTTCAACAAAAAGTTATTGTGCTATCGAGCTATGATGATACCAAACTTATTAAAGAAGTGTTGAAAATTGGAGCAAGTGGGTTTTTAGCTAAAAAATGTGCTGGTGAACATATTGTAGAAGCAATAAATGAGGTTTATTGTGGGAAACAATATTTTAGTGAAAGTATTAAAGATAAGTTATTATCTACCTTTACTAACAATTTTTTGGACATTGATGAGATGCCTAAAGAAAGTTCATTTTTTAGTTCACTAACTCCAAGAGAAACTGATGTTCTTAAGTTAATTTGTAAGCAATTTAATTCAAAAGAAATTAGTCGAGAACTTCATATTAGTACCAATACTGTAGAGACCCACCGAAAAAATTTAATCAATAAATTAAAAGTGAAAAATGTTGTTGGTTTGGCAATCTATGCCATGAAAAATAATATTATTTAATTTATTATACTATTACTCTAAAGAATTTAGTACTTAATACAATAGTAAAAAACCAACATAATTGCGAAATAAGTTCAGTTGGTAATTGTTTAAAAAAGACACGTCACATGAAATTTACAAAACTGTTAATTGCTTTTACTACTTGTTTAACGCTCCTAAATTCAGCTACTTTTGCCCATAATTTATATGCTATAGATTTAAATAAAATAGATAATAAATTGTTAGATTCGGACAATGAAACTTTAAAAAGTATTAAAGAATTATTAGAAAATGGAAATTCTGAACAAGCACTACTAAAATTAAATTTGTTTATTGAACAAGCAACGAAAAATAATAATCAGGAATTAATTATTGATGGAAATATGTTATTGGCAGACATTTTTCGTGAACATGGAGATTATAAAGAATCAACAGAAACCTTTAATAATATCATTTCTCTGATTTTAAATGATGCTAAAAAACTACAATATATTTATTTTAAAAAAGGCGGTAATTTTCAATTAGATAATCAAATAGATTCTGCCAAAGTTAATTATGAAAAAGCAATATTAATTGGTGATAAAGTTGAGAAAAACGAAGACTTAAAAGCCAAAATCTTTGCGAACTTATCGGGGATATTTTACTTACAAGAAAATTATGAAAAGGCAATTGAGAATTACAAAATTGCAGCCAATTACCAACAGATTCTTGGAAATAAAGATATTGAAGCAGGTATTTTAAACAATCTTGGAGGTATTTATTATATGCAAGGAAAATTTAAGGAAGCTCTTAATGTATTTCAACAAGCATTTGATTTAGTAGGTTTTGGACAAGAAGATCTTCAAAAACAGACAAGAAGCCGTTCTTATATAAATATGGCTTATGCTTATAGTGGTTTAGCTAATTATAAAAAAGCCTTTGAATATCAAGATAAATTTTTTTCGTTAAATGATTCTTTACAACAAGAACTTAAATATAAAGAAATAGCAGTAATACAATCTAAATATAGTTTAGCTACTAAAGAAAAAGAAACAGAAATAGAGAAATCAAAAAGAAAAGATGCAGAAATATTAACTTACGGATTAAGCCTTGCAGTTTTAGTACTTTTATCTGGGATCTATGCTTTGTATAAAGTATATAAACTAAATAAAAAAAATTACGCATTGCAAATTAGTCAGGAACAATTATTAAATCAAAATAAAATAGATAAAATACAAAACAACTTACAAGCTAAAATTTTAGCAGCAACCTTAGATGGCAGAATAGAAGAGCGTAAAAAAATAGCAAGTGTGTTGCATGATAATGTAAGCGCGTTGCTTTCTGCAATAAATTTGCATTTGTATGCAAGTAAAAAGAAATTAAAAAACAATATTCCTATTGAGGTTGAAAAAGCCCAATCAATTTTAGAAGAAGCTTCAGAACAAATTAGAGATTTATCCCATAATTTAATTTCCGCTGTTTTGTTAAAATTCGGTTTGGATATAGCCGTACAAGATTTATGCGAAAAAGTTTCAAATTCTAGAATAACTTTTAAAACTAGTGCTAAAAATATTGAACGCTTTCAACAAAATTTCGAAATAAAAATGTTTAATATTATTAACGAACTTGTTAATAATATTTTAAAGCATAGTGAAGCTAAAAAAGGAACAATTAAATTAGAACAACTAAACGGAAATTTGCAGATTATAGTTTTTGATAATGGAATTGGGTTTGATATGAATGAAATAGAACAAAAAAATGGAATAGGATTAAGTCAAATAAAAGCCAGAATACAAGTGTTAAAAGGTGTGTTAAATATAAAATCTAACAGCGGAGGTACGCGTATATTTATTTCTGTGCCAATAGAATATTAACGTTTTTCCAATTCAATAATTTCTAAATTAGTAATATTTCCTTTATCAATTTCAAAACGTAGCATTGTTCGTATTTTATGAAACCCGTGTTTGCCAGCAGCACCAGGATTTAAATGTAACAAGTTTAATTTTTTATCGTAGATCACTTTTAAAATATGAGAGTGACCGCTTATAAATATTTTAGGTGGGTTTTTAGTTATTGCTGCTTTAATTCTATAATCGTATCTATTTGGGTAACCACCAATATGAGTTATCCAAACTGTCACTCCTTCTAGTTCAAATTTATTATCTAAAGGGAATTCAGTTCTAATTATAGAATTATCAATATTCCCAAAAACAGCTCTTACGGGTTTTACTTTTGAAATAAGGTCTGTAACTTCTATGTTTCCTATATCACCAGCATGCCAAACTTCATCTGCCTGTTTTACATATTTCAATATCTTATCATCAATATAGCTATGCGTATCGGAAAGAAGTAGTATTTTTTTCATGTGTCTATATTATTTTTTAAAAGCGGAATATCACTTATGTTTCTTATAGTTAGGTTTGCTATCAGTCATTTTAGTGAGTGACAAACTTTTTACGATGCTCTTTTCATTAATTGAAAAAAATTAAACTGATAAATATCCCTTATATTTGCACCGCCAATTAAAATTTAAAAGTTTAGTTGGTTTAAGCAACAAAATTAGCATTTCAATTGAGATATTTTATAGAAATAGCATATAAAGGTACAAATTATCATGGTTGGCAATTTCAGCCCAATGCAGTTACAGTTCAAGAATTAATAAATAAGGCTTGTTCGTTAATTTTTAAAGAAGCGATAAATGTTGTTGGAGCGGGTAGAACAGATGCAGGTGTACACTCAGAACAGTTATATGCACATTTAGATTTAGACAAAGATTTTAATATTGAAGAGGTTAAATATAAATTGAATTCATTATTGCCAAAAGATATTGTAATTCTAAATATTTTAAAAGTTACAGATGAAGCGCATGCTCGTTTTAATGCAGAAAGTAGAAGTTATCAATATAGAATTTATTTTGGAAAAAATCCTTTTTTAACAGATACAACTTGGCAAATTACTAATAAAAAGTTAAATGTAGATTTAATGAATGAGGCAGCTAAAATTTTGTTAACTTACACCAACTTTAAGTGTTTTTCTCGATCAAATACCGATGTTAGAACGTATAATTGTAAAGTTACCGAGGCTGTTTGGGTACAGGATAATAATTCGCTAATTTTTTATATTACCGCAGATAGATTTTTAAGAAATATGGTAAGAGCAGTTGTTGGAACTTTAATTGAAGTTGGAACAGGAAAAACAACATTAGAAGAATTTAAAAAGGTAATTGAAAGTAAGGATAGAAAAAATGCAGGACCTTCTGCTCCAGCACAAGGCTTATTTTTAACAGAAGTAAACTATCCAAAAAAAATATTTATAAATGAGTGAAAAAGTTACAGGAAAAGCTTTTGATTTAAACATCTTTAGCAGATTAATGTCCTTTGCTAAAAGTTATCGTTGGGAGTTTATTATAAGTACTTTAGCGGCAATTTTACTTTCCGTAGTTTCGATTGCAAAACCTATTTTACTGCAAGAAATAGTAAATACCTACTTTGAAAATAAAGACAAAGAAGGGATTTTATTTTTCTCATTGCTTATGGTAGTTTTTTTAGTTGCCGAAGTATTGCTTCAATTTGTATTTATCTATAAAGTAAACTGGTTAGGGCAGCATATTATTATGGATATTAGAGTGAAATTGCAAAAGCATATGTTGCAATTTAAAATGGCTTATTTTGATAAATCCTCTGTTGGAAAATTAGTTACCAGATTGGTGTCAGATACCGAAACAATTGCTCAGTTTTTTGGACAAGGTTTGTTTATGATAATTAGCGATTTGTTAAAAATGCTTGTTGTTGCAATTGTAATGTTGTATATGAATTGGAAATTAGCACTTATTGCTTTTATTATTCTTCCTATAATGATTTATGCAACTAAATTATTTCAAATTGCCATAAAATCTGCTTTTCAAGAAGTAAGAACTCAAGTTGCAAATTTAAACGGATTTGTACAAGAGCGTGTTACAGGTATGAATATTGTACAACTTTTTAATCGTGAAAAATTAGAGTATGAAAATTTTGTTAAGATTAACGAAAAGCACAAAAAGGCGCATATTAGAACGGTTTGGTATTACTCCATATTTTTTCCAATTGCAGAAGTTTTAACATCTATTGCTGTTGGTCTAATGGTTTGGTATGGCGGATTAGACATTGTAAATTCTGGAATAACAAATGCTGGTGAAATTATTGCTTTTATAATGATGTCTCAAATGTTGTTTAGGCCTTTACGACAAATTGCAGATAAGTTTAATACGCTTCAAATGGGAATGGTAGCTGGTGATCGTGTTTTTGAAGTATTAGATACTAAAAGTCAGATTGATAAAACTGGTAATCTTGAGGCCGAAAATTTAAAAGGTGATATTGCTTTTAAAAATGTTAGTTTTAGTTATATAAAAGGAGAAGAAGTGTTGAAAGGGATTTCTTTTAACGTAAAAGCTGGAGAAACTGTTGCAATTGTTGGTGCAACTGGTGCTGGAAAATCAACTATTATTAATTTAGTAAACCGTTTTTATGAAATTAATGAAGGAGAAATTTGTATTGACAATCATAATATTAAAGAATATACATTACAGTCTTTAAGAAATCAAATAGCCGTTGTTTTGCAAGATGTGTTTTTGTTTTCAGATACCATTTTTAATAATATTGTACTTAATAAAGAGGGCGTTACATTAGAGAATGTTAAAAATGCTGCAAAAGAAATTGGTATTCATGAATTTATTATGAGTTTGCCAGGGGATTATAATTACAATGTAAAAGAACGTGGTGCAATGCTTTCTTCTGGACAGCGGCAGTTAATTGCTTTTTTGCGTGCGTATGTTAGTGATCCAAGTGTGTTAATTCTAGATGAAGCTACATCTTCAATAGATTCGTATTCAGAAAAATTAATTCAAGATGCAACGGATAGAATTACAAAACATCAAACCTCAATAATAATTGCACACAGATTAACAACCATAAAAAATGCGGATAGAATTATTGTAATGGATAAAGGTAACATTGTAGAGCAAGGTTCTCATCTAGAATTGTTAGAAAAAGATGGTTATTATAAAAACCTGTATGATATGCAATTTGCTAGTGAAGTAGCTTAGAGGTTAGTTTAAAAGTATAGAACCTAACTTCTAAAGTGTATTAAAAAAGTCTTTGCAAGGAGTTTTACAAAATAATGCGGCAATCTCAACTTTTGAAGTCAGAAAGTTATAACTATGTGCTAATTTTGAGATACTAAATTCGAATTCCCAAAATCTAATTCAAATCGTAACGAATCTTCTCAATTAATTCTGGGTAATTTTTATAAAGCACAAATTCACCATCTTTTATGTACGATATTTTTCCAGTTTCTTCTGAAACAGCTAAACAAAGTGCATCTGTTTTTTCTGTAATTCCAATAGCTGCTCTGTGTCTTAACCCAAAACGAGAAGGCAATGTCTTTTTAGAAAGCGGTAAAATAATTCTGGTAGCAATTATAAAATTATCTTTTACAATCATAGCACCATCGTGTAAAGGGCTATTTTTATAAAAAAAACTTTCTATAATAGGTTGATTTATTTCTGCGTTCATAGTATCTCCTGTATTTTTTACAAAATCTAGATTATGAGTGCGCTCTAAAACAATTAAAGCCCCAGTTCTTGTAGATGCCATAGCTTCGCAAGCAGCTACAATAACTTCTACATTCATATTGGTATGAATTTCAGTTTTAAGAAATTTTAGTTGTTTTAAAAAGCTCCGTTTGTTTGTAAAGTTTGTAGATCCTAGCATTAATAAAAATTTACGAACCTCTGGCTGAAATACAATTAAAATGGCAATTGCACCTACGCTAATTAATGTGCCCAGTAAACCACTAAGCATTTCCATTTGAAGCGCTTGTGTTATTTTCCAGATTAAAACAACCAATGCAATTCCAATAAATATGTTAATTGCTACGGTTCCTTTTAATAATTTGTAGATGTAATAAAGTAATACAGCAACCAATACTATATCTAGTGCATCAAGAAAAGTGAAATCTAAAAAATCTAGCATTGGAAATATTTTTGGTAAAAATATAAAAAAGATTGCATACTAAATAACTAATCGCAACCACAATCTGGAACTTTCGCAGGATCAAAAATAAATTCTAAATTATTTATTAAAATTCCTGGATTAGAAATTGATTTTATAAGTGTTAAATAGTACAAATAGTCTTGGTATAATAAATCTTGGTTAAAGTTTAAATGAAGCATTGTTTTATTTCCTTCAGAAGAAAAATCAATAAATTCCAGTAGGGTAGTTTTTAGTTCTCCATCTTCCATTTTAGCATCATTAATCCACGTGTTTTTAGGATTAAAAGTCAGACTTATGTTGTAGTAATTTAAATAGTTCTCGCTATTTTCTTTAATGTATGTTTTAGATAAAATACTATCCTGTTTAAAAACTACACCATCAAATTTAACAAATGAAAGTTTATCAGAAATGGTATCTGCATAACTAAAATAATCGAATCTTCCTTTTTTAGAATGGATGCCATTGGCATGTTTGTATTGAAATTTGCTTATAGATGGAATTATAGCTTTTAAAGGTAGTTTTCTATCAATATTATAAATCCAGTGTGTTGAACTTATGGTATTTTTTCTGTTGATGTTTGCAATTGTATCGTTGCCTTTAACTTCAAAAAACATCCAAATTTGAGAATGGTCTTGTAATTCTTGTATTCCTTTTGCCGCTAAAACAGGAACTTTTAATTCTTTTTTGTTGCAACTAAAAAGTGCTAATGGAATTAATATGTATAAGAGGTTTTTCATTTTATTTATTTAATAATTCTATAATTTTAATAGTTTCAACAGCTTCTTTTACATCGTGTACTCTTAAAATAGCTGTGCCGTTTAAAACTGCAATTGTATTTGCAACTGTTGTAGCATTTAATGCTTTTTCAGGTATTAATTCTAGCGGTTTGTAGAGCATAGATTTTCTAGATACACCTGTTAATAGTGGGATTTCTAAATTTTGAAAAAGTGCTAAGTTATTTAACAGCGAATAGTTTTGTTCAATAGTTTTTCCAAACCCAAAACCAACATCTGCAATAATATCGTTTACGCCCAAAGCACGTAATTCAAATATTTTTTCAGAAAATAAATTCAAAATATCTGTGACTATATTTTTATAAGTTGGGTTGGCTTGCATATTTTGCGGTGTACCTTGCATATGCATTATAATATAAGGAACCTGAAGTTTTGCAATTGTTTTAAACAGTGTAGGATCTATGCTTCCGGCTGAAATGTCGTTTATTATGCAAGCACCACTTTCTATACATTTTTCTGCAATATTACCTCTAAAAGTATCAATTGAGATTAGTATTTCTGGAAATTCTTTAACCAATGTTTTTACAACAGGTAAAATGCGTTCTAATTCTTCTTGTTCAGAAATATGTTTTGCTCCTGGACGCGATGAATATGCACCAACATCAATAAAAGTGGCACCTTCAGCTAACATTTTTTCAACTTGAGAAATAATTTCGGTCTCATTTTTATATTTTCCACCATCAAAAAAAGAGTCAGGGGTAATATTTAAAATACCCATCACTTTTGGTGAAGTTAAATCTATTAAAGTACCATTGCAATTAATTGATTTCATTATTTTACTACTTTATTTATAACGGCTGTTAAAGTTGGCGCTTTATAACTGAACATTTTTGCTAATAAGTCATCTGTAGAATCACTAATAATTAACATTTCTTTGTTGGATTGTTTTAAGTAACCTTCAGCTACCATAACGTCTAATTGTTTAATTAAATGATTAAAAAAACCATTGGTGTTTAAAATTCCAACAGGTTTTTGTTCAATACCAAGTTGACTTAATGTAAGAGCTTCAAAGATTTCATCTAAAGTACCAAATCCGCCAGGCAATGCAATATAACCATCAACCAATCTACTAATTTTAACTTTTCTTTTACTCATTGTTTTGGTAACAATCATTTCGGTAATATTTGTATGCGCAACTTCTTCGTGGCGTAATAAACCTGGAATAACACCAATAACTTCACCTTTTTTTTCGATAATTGTATCTGCAATTATACCCATCATTCCAATTTTTCCACCACCATATACCAATCCAATATTGTTATCAGCAAAATACCTACCAAGCTTTATGGCATCATTTTTATAAACTTCATTAAAACCAAGGCTAGAACCACAAAAAACGGCAACTTTCTTCATTATTTTATAATTGATTTTTTAATTCATTAAATTTGTTCGAAATTTACGCAAATAATTAAAGTTACATGCAACAAACTTCAAAACAATATAACGACATTATTGCAAAATGCCGTTCACTCTACATAAATAAGTTACAAGATTATGGCGCTGCTTGGCGTATTTTAAGATTACCATCTTTAACCGATCAAATTTTTATTAAGGCACAGCGTATTCGTCAATTACAACAAAATAGTGTTCGTAAAGTAGATGAAGGTGAGGTTTCGGAGTTTATAGGAATTATTAATTATTCTGTAATGGCTTTAATTCAATTGGAAAAAGGAGTTGTTGAGCAACCAGATATTTCGAATGAATTAGCAGTTGAATTGTACGATAAGCATATTGCAATTACAAAACAATTGATGGAAGATAAAAACCACGATTATGGAGAGGCTTGGAGAGATATGCGTGTAAGTTCTTTAACAGATTTAATTCTTCAAAAATTATTGCGCGTGAAACAAATTGAAGATAATAAAGGAAAAACCATTGTTTCTGAAGGGATTGATGCAAATTATCAAGACATGATTAATTATGCTGTTTTTGCTTTAATACATATAAATGAACAAAAATAAATTTTTTTAAATGAAACGAGCATGCTAAAATATTTATCACTCAAGAAGATGATTAATAGCGAACAGCATGTGGCCATTGAAAAACAATAATTATAAACACATGAAATTACTTGTACACCTCTCTCGATTAATTGTAGCTATAACATTCATTTTCTCAGGTTTTGTAAAACTAGTAGATCCCTTAGGTTCGGCTTATAAATTTCAAGAGTATTTTGGAGCAGATGTATTAAATCTAGAATTTCTAATTCCCTATGCGTTGCCATTTTCTATTGTGTTAATTTTAGCTGAAATAGTTTTAGGAGTGCTGTTGTTAGTAGGTTATTTACCAAAGTTAACTGTGTGGAGTTTATTAGCTATAATCAGTGTTTTTATTTTCTTGACCTGGTATTCAGCATATTATAATAAAGTTACAGATTGTGGTTGTTTTGGTGATGCAGTAAAACTGTCGAGCTGGGGAACTTTCTATAAGAATATAGTGTTAATTGTATTTATTTTAATTTTAGTTAAAGGATATAAGCAAATAACACCTTTATTTAGTTTGGCATTTGCTAAATGGACCACTTTTCTTTCGTTTTTTGTGTTTCTTTATATTGTATACTATGTATTAATTCATTTGCCAATAATTGATTTCAGACCCTATGCAATAGGTAAGAATATTCCAGAAGGAATGGAATATGTTGGTGAAAAAGAGCCTGCAATTCACGATTTTTATCTAGAAGCTGAGGATGGAGAAGAATTAACAAATACTGTTTTAGAAGCAGCTAATGTATTGCTGGTTGTTACTTATAATATTGATATTAGTGACAAGCAAGGTTTTGCCGCCATAAAAGAAGCTACAGATAAAGCTTTAAAAAATGGGTATAAAGTGTATGCGTTATCTGCATCTATGAATGAAGATTTTATTAAAATTAAAAATGAATACAATTTAAATTTTGATATGCTCTTTGGTGATGAAACCATGTTAAAAACTATTATTAGATCTAATCCAGGAGTTATTACTTTAAATACAGGTACTGTAATGGGTAAATGGAGTTGGACTGATGCTGATAAAATTACATTTAATTAATGAAACGAGTATGCTAAATACTTTATCAAGCTACAAAATAACTCATAACATTGAACCTGCCTGTATGGTAGGTTGGCAACAAACTAATGCTGAGTCTTTCTATCCCATTCAAGATAAGCTACAGTTAAAGTATGTTATTTAATCAATAATTAGAGAGCTACATGAAACCATTATTACTAATTTTTTTTGGAGGAGGATTTGGCAGTGTTCTTAGGTATATAATTGGTAAATGGCTGAATAATACTGAAAACACTATACCTTATGGCACTTTTTTAGTAAATGTTTTAGGGAGTTTAATTATTGGAATTGTTTTAGGCTATGCTGCAAAAGTTTCTAACACTTCCAATAGTTATGTTTTTTTATTGGCTACGGGTTTCTGTGGGGGGTTTACAACTTTTTCTGCTTTTGCTTATGAAAATCACCTTTTTCTAAAAAATGGTGATTACTTTTCTTTTCTAATTTACGCTTTGGGCTCTCTTATTTTGGGTTTACTAGCAGTTTTTGTAGGTTTCTATTTTTCAAAAGTATTTTAATTTACCTTTTTTATGTTCTCATTTAACCGCTGTTTTAAATAGAGGTATTTCTGCACGTCTTAATATGATAAAATAGCACATAAATATTTATATACCTTTAAAAAAACAGGGTATAATAATTAAATATATGTAAAAATGATGCATCACCCCTTAAAAAATTAGGGGGTGTTGAATTATAAATATATTTTTGTCAGGAAATCAATTATAAAAATCACTTTATTATGAAGAAAATTGAAGTTATTATTAGAAAATCAAAATTTGATGAAGTAAAAGAGGCTTTACATCAAATAGAGGTCAATTTTTTTAGTTACTGGGACGTAACTGGAGTTGGAAACGAAAAACAAGGGCATGTTTATAGAGGTGTTAGTTATAGTACATCAGATATTCAGCGAAGATTTTTATCAATTGTTGTTTCAGACCCCTTTTTGGAAATAACTATTGATGCTATTTTAAAATCTGCTGGCACTGGTGTTGTAGGAGATGGGAAGATATTTGTTTCAGAAATACAAGAGGCATATAGAATTAGAACAAAAGAAAAAGGAATTGAATCTTTAAAATAAGCAACTATTAATTATGGAAGAAACACTATTTACAATAAATAATGTATGGATGATGATCTGTACAGCATTGGTATTTTTAATGCATTTAGGATTTTCATTATTGGAAATTGGATTAACAAGACAAAAAAACACAATAAACATATTATTTAAAAATGTATTTATAATTTGTATAGGACTTATTTTATATGCATTTGTCGGATTTAACTTAATGTATCCTGGAACATTTTTAGCAGGAATAATTCCTGATTATTTTATTGATTTATTTGGATTGAACATGCCTGATAATGGCTTAACGGCAAACTATGCAGATGGAGGCTATACGTATTGGACCGACTTTTTATTTCAAGGAATGTTTGCAGCTACAGCAGCAACCATAGTATCTGGTGCAGTTGCAGAAAGAGTTAAATTAGGCTCGTTTATGGTATTCACTATAATATATGTTGGTTTTGTATATCCAATAGTTGGTTCTTGGAAATGGGGAACAGGCTGGTTAGATACTTTAGGGTTTTATGATTTTGCAGGATCTACATTGGTACATTCTGTTGGTGGTTGGGCTGCTTTAGTAGCGGTATGGTTATTAGGTGCAAGAATAGGGAAATTTAAGAAGGATGGTTCTGTTGGAGCAATTCCGGGGCATAGCATGCCATTTGCAACCGCAGGAGTATTTATTTTGTGGTTAGGTTGGTTTGGTTTTAATGGAGGTTCAGTACTTTCAGCAAACCCGGGTGCTACATCTTTGGTTTTAGTTACTACTTGTATTGCTGCTGCTTCTGGAGGATTGAGTGCCTTTTTAGTATCACTTTTTAAATATAAACAATACGATTTATCTATGTTTTTAAATGGTGTTTTAGGAGGATTGGTTGCAATTACAGCCGGTGCAGATGTTATGAGTGTAACAGATGCGATTCTAATAGGTTTTATTGGGGGCGCTTTAATTGTTTTAGGTGTTGCATTTATTGACAAACTAAAATTAGATGATCCGGTTGGTGCAATTGCAGTACACTTAATATGTGGAATTTGGGGAACTCTAGCTGTTGGAATTTTTGGAGATTTAGCAGGATGGAAACAATTAGGGTATCAAGCAACAGGTGTAATTGCGGTTGGTGTAACTTGTTTAATTGCTTCATATATAATAATTAAAATATTAAAAAGTACCGTTGGTATTAGAGTTTCTAAAGAAGAAGAGCAAGAAGGTTTGGATATTTTTGAACACGGAATGGATGCGTATCCAGATTTCCGTTTAAATCAGCATTAACAATTTGGTTGGTAGCAAATTCTAGCTACCAACTATTTATCAAAATTATATTTTATCAAAAACACTATAACTAAATAAGTTATAAGGGAATCTATTGACTAAAATTAACTATAAAAAACAATAACAGATGAAATTAATAAAAAAATGTTTAGCAATAAGTGTTTTATGTATTACCGTTTTTACATCAAATGCTCAAGAAATTAAAGAATCAAAATTAACATTCGATATTGGAGTAGATCTTGCAAGCAGGTATATTTGGAGAGGTTTACAATTTTCAGACTCACCAGCCTTACAGCCTTATGCTGAATTAACTTCAGGTAATTTTACCTTAGGAGCTTGGGCTTCTTATGAAACTGGCGGACAGGTGGTTGGTCAGGAATTTGACCTGTACGCTACTTATAATATAAATGCTTTTACAATTGGTTTAACAGATTACTCTTTTCCTGTAGATTTAAATTCTGATGGTTATTTTAATATGAAAAACCATATTGGTGAAGCAATAGTATCTTTTGCGGGGGTTAAAAAATTCCCAATCTCTTTTATGTTAGGTGTAAATGTTTATAACGATGAAGATAATGCTGTATATACTGAAATAGGCGTTCCTTTTATAATTGGAGATTATGAATTAAGTGCTTTCTTAGGAGCTGGAAATAATATGTACACGACCGATGCTGATTTTTCGGTTACTAATATTGGTTTTTCCGCTTCAAAAGATTTAAAAATCACGGATACATTTAGTTTGGGTTTAACTGCTTCAACTATTTTTAATCCTGATACAGATGATGCTTATTTGGTATTTATGTTTTCTCTTTAAAATAAGAGTTTATAACTTTAGAAATACTGTTTAATGGTAGACTGAAAAGCTGTAAATAAAAACAGCTAACTATTTAATATGTTTTCTCATACGCTTTTACTCCTGCTAAAATTGCAATAGGTAAATCGTTTTCACGAGGAGGAATTGGACAAGAATATTTATAATTATAGGCACAATACGGATTGTAAGATTTATTAAAATCTATTACAATAGTATTGCTGCCTTTTTTTGGTATTTCTAAATCTATATAACGTCCACCACCATAAGAAGTTGTTCCATTTGTAGTATCGTTAAAAGGTAAAAAAAGTTGACTTTCATTATCAAAAGAAGTCATAGAATTTTGATGTTGATAAATGCTTAGTTCTAAATCTTCTCCGTTTAAAACAAATGTTGCAATACCATATTTTCTATACAAAGGTAACCGTTCTGTTGTAGTTGGCATTGCAAATACTGGTGTGTTGGGAGTTAATTTAAAATTCGCTTCAACTCTGTAAGTCGAATCAATATCAAAAAATACTAGCGATTTAAATGTTTTTAAATCTTCTTTTGTTAAAGGAGACGCTTCTGCACTTGCATATTGTGTGTTTAATTTATATTGAAACTGTTTTACTTCATCTTTATAAGAGTGTGTATTTTTTGTGCAATTTGTAAATATAAAAAGTGAACATATAATAATTGTAAGTTGCTTCATTCCTATAAATTTTAATTTTTAATATACAAAAATAGCATAGTTGCATTTAAAAAGTATAGTAAATAAAAAAAATAGTGTAGTTTTGAATTAAATAAGAATTAATCTCATGAAAAATTATAAACAATACAATACGGTATGTACGTGGTTTTTAAAAAACTGCTGAGCAATGTATAGGTTGTGATTTTTCATAAATAAATAACATCAAATCATTTTAAACTCAGCAACTTGCTGGGTTTTTTAGTTTTAAACAATGGTACTAAAAATAGTAAAATCATACAAAGATTCGTTTAGCGGACTGTCAAAAGAAATTTGGTGGTTGGCGTTAATCACTTTTATAAATAGGGCAGGAACTATGGTGTTGCCTTTTCTTTCGTTGTATTTAACCGAAGATCTAAATTTGTCTTTATCGGAAGTTGGTTGGATTATGACCTGTTTTGGAGTTGGGTCTTTGCTAGGGTCTTGGTTAGGAGGAAAGTTAACCGATAAAGTGGGGTTTTATAAAGTAATGTTTTGGAGTTTATTAACTACAGGTTTTTTATTTATTACCTTACAATTTGTACATACTTTTATTGGATTTGCTATCGGAATTTTTATTACAATGACTGTTGCAGATACGTTTAGACCAGCAATGTTTGTTTCGTTAAAAGCATATAGCAAACCAGAAAATCAAACACGCTCCTTAACTTTAGTTCGTTTGGCAATTAATTTAGGGTTTTCTTTTGGGCCTTTTTTGGGTGGAATTATTATTGCAAGCTTAAATTATTCTGGATTATTTTGGGTTGATGGTATTACTTGTATAGCAGCAATCTTTTTAATGAAATTAGTATTACATCCTAAAAAGCTTAAAAAATCAACTGAAGAGGTTGTTGAGGTGTTTTCAGAAAACAGTGCCATTTCTGTTTTTAAAGACTATCCGTATATAGTTTTTTTAACAGTAGTATTTATAATGGGTTTTATTTTTTTACAATTATTTACAACCATGCCTTTATATTATAAAGAAGTACATACGCTTTCCGAAGTTCAAATTGGTTTGTTAATGTCGCTTAATGGTTTTTTTATTTTCTTATTTGAAATGCCTTTAATACATGCAATAGAAAAAACACTGATTAATAGAATGAAAATTATTACGTGGAGTTTAGTGTTGATGGCATTGAGTTTTTTAGTGTTAAATGTTTCTAATTGGTTCGGGATTTTAATTGTTGGTATGTTATTAATAACCATTGGAGAAATGTTGGCATTTCCTTTTACAAATAATTTTGCAATGAACAGGGCTCCAAAAGGAAAAGACGGAATGTATTTAGCATACTATACCATGGCATTTTCTTGGGCACATATATTTAGTGCTAAAACAGGAATGGAAATAATAGATAGATTCGGTTTCAATGTAAATTGGTTCTTTATGGGAGGTCTAGGTTTATTGGCCGTTGTTTTAATGCTTTTTTTAAATCGACTTTTGAACAAAGATAAGGTATAAAGTAGCTTTTTAAAAAGATTTAAAACTTCTATTAGAATGAAGAATAATCAGTAAGAAATTTTATTTACCTACTTAGGCTTTTATGTAACTTCTGCCGATTTTTGTTGAGGTTTAATTTCGACTTTTCTTTTAATATTGGGTTTTCGTTTTAAATTTAAAAAATAGCTTTCGTAATATTTAAATGAAAAATGAGATAGAATAATGGTGAGTATCAGCACCGTTACGTTGAAAATAATGATATCTAAAACATAAGGAAAACCAAGTTTAGAAATTACTTTTAAATAAAATAATCCTACCAAATGCATAATTATAGCGTGATACATATAAATTCCATAGGAGATTTTTCCAAGATAATTTAGAGGTTTGTTCTGAAGGATTTTAATTGGTTTTAAAGCTAAAGCTGCAACTGTAAATCCAAATAAAATGAAGCTAAAAAGCGTATAATAAAATAGGTTAAAATTATTTTTAAATATAGTTGTTGTAAAATAAACGATAAATGTTATCAAAATAGGATATCGTAATTTTTTAATTAAAATTTGAAACGTTTTTTGATTAAATAAAATAGCACACAACCCTCCAAATGAAAAGAAAAAGAATAACATTTTATATTTTATAAGAAAATCTAAATCTTCTGAAAAAAACAGTAAAAAATAAAGGGTGGTAAAAGCTCCTAAAAATAATAAGACTCTTTTTATAGGAAGTATCAAAAATAGCGGTGCAATAAATAAATAGAATTGTTCTTCAATCCCAATAGACCATAGAATTTCTAAGATTCCTCCAGGGCGATAGGTGCTAAATATATTTGGGAAAAAAGATATAACCAATAAGAAACCAGATAAAAAATCATAATTATTCTCGAATTCAAAACCGAAAAAAGGTAAAATAAAATGATAGTGTAAAAAGCCGTATGTTAAAATTAAATAATACAATGGAAAAATTCGTAAAATACGTCTTAAATAAAAACCTTTTAAATCAATAGAATTTGTATATTTTTTTTCATTAAAAAGTTGCTTAATAATTAAGAAGCCACTTAATGAAAAAAACATATAAACAGCTTCTGTTCCTTTATTAAAAATAGCTAAATCATTATAAAATGGAAAATCTCTACTTTTGCTAAACTGAGCTATATGAAATATAACTACCAAAAATGCTAAAATAGAGCGAATTGGGGTTAAATTTGGAATACGTTTTAGTTTCGTTAAACTATTCATGTAATATTTTTCTTTAAAATAATTTAACTGTTAAATATCTATTTACCTTGTTTTTATATTTTAAATATTCATTATTGTGAACGGATTGTAAATAGTTTTCTTCTTCTAAAATCATTTTATGAAAAACGATTACAAGTATTAAGTAAAAGAACAATAAAATAATAGATGGAAAAATTAGAATGTATCCAAAAATTAAAATGTCGTATGAAAGAAAATATGGGTTACGACTAATACTGTAAATTCCTGATGTAACTAAAGCTGTTTTTTGATTGTATTTTATTCCTACTCTCCAAGAGTTTTTCATAGCAATTAGTGCTAAAATTCCTAAAATAAATCCAATAGAAACAATAACTATTCCTATTGTTTTTATAAGTGCGTATTCCAACAAGTCTATCTCTAGAATCCAATCAGGTTCAAGTATTGTTAATCGTAAAGAAATCAAAATATACACTACTGTTGAAATTAGGATGGAGCTTGTTAATTTTTTTGATTTTCCTCTTATTGAAGTTTTAGTTGACAAATAAGTTTTGATATTTTTAATTGCAAAAGCTAGTATAAAAAAAATAAGAATTAGTCCTAAATATATTTTTTCAATCATTTTAATTTTTTCATTTATGAATATTTAGCAGCATTCAAATTCTTAGAATTACAACTGCCGGTTAAAGGTACTAAAACCATTAAAAAATAATTTGTGAAATTCTAATTTTCAATACTAAAATGGCATCTTTAAAAGTTAAGTTGTAACCATATTTCTATTTTAAGAGTCATACATACAACATTTTTAAGCAGATTACGTTAATTGCATTACAAACTACTATGTTATGTTTAAACAATTTTTTTGGATGTGCTCTGGCGCAGATACCAATATTTTAAAAAATAGTTCTAAAGGTGAACAAACAAAATTTGCTGGTATAGGAGGTACTGTCTTTTTTACTGCATTAATGGCTTTTATTGCAGCTAGTTATGCATTGTATACAGTGTTCGATTCTTATATTACTGCAATTTTATTTGGGTTGGTTTGGGGATTGCTTATTTTTAATTTAGATCGTTTTATTGTTTCTACTATTAAAAAACAAGACAATAAATGGAAAGAAATTTTACAAGCCACGCCACGAATTATTCTTGCTATAATTATAGCAATAGTTATTTCTAAACCTTTGGAAATGAAGATTTTTGAAAAAGAAATAAATCAGGTTTTACTAACTCAAAAAAACGAGCTAACACTTTCAAATAAAAATCAAATTTCCGATCAATTTACGCCAGAAATTACCAAGTTGGAACTAGAAATTAAGCAATTAAAAGAAGAAATTTCGAACAAAGAAATAGAAACCAATCAGCTATATGCTACTTATATTTCTGAGGCAGAAGGTACTGCTGGTACAAAATTATTAGGTAAAGGACCCGTTTACAAAGAAAAACGCGAAAAACACGACGCATCTTTAGCTGAATTACAACAATTAAAAAAGAATAACAATGTAAAGATTAGTGAAAAAGAAAGTCAAATTTTAGGATTAACAAATCAGCAAAAAGAACAGGTAGTTACAACCCAACCAATTATTGATGGTTTTGATGGTTTAATGGCAAGAATAAATGCATTGAATGAACTGCCTTGGTTACCTTCGTTTTTTATTTTCTTATTATTTTTAGCAATAGAAACTTCTCCTATTTTTTCAAAATTAATTGCTCCAAAAGGTGAATATGATTTTAAAATACAGGATATAGAAAACGCGGTAAAAACTTGGGTTTATCAAAAGGAACAACAGCGTAGTAATGTACTTAATACAGATAGGGAACTTAATAATAAAATTTATAACGACCTTTCTGAAGAAGAAGAGTTGTACAATTATAAAAAGCAAAAGGCTCGAGAAATTTTACAATTACAGGCAGATGCTTTTTATAAATCTCAAAAAAATACAGTTGGCTAAAGTTCTTTAACATAATGATAAAAAGTATTTCAGTAGTAACGAGCGCTAAATAATGTTACCCTAAATCTGTTTGCTACTGAGCGGAGTCGAAGTGTTGATTTCGAGCCTCATGATGTAGTTATTTTTTTATAATCTCGTAAAAAATTGTTTGTTATTAGTAAACACAGTAAAAAAAGTTATTTCTTAATTTCACGTGCAGGATTTCCTACAAAAAGACTATTATCTGGAACATCCCTAATAACCACAGTTCCAGCACCAATGGTTACCCATTTTCCAATAGAAATTCCTTGAATAATTTGCGCACCTATTCCTATATGACTTCCTTCGCCAATTTTTACATTACCTGCCAAAGAAGCATTAGGAGAAATATGTACAAAGTCTTCCAATTCACAATCGTGTTCTACAATAGCACCAGTATTAATAATACAATGCTTACCTATTTTTGCCGAAGCATTTACAACAGCATTTGCTAAAACAGCAGTACCTTCATTAATTGAAGCATATTTAGAAATACAGGCATTTGCATGTATTACAGTACCATAGTTTGCCTTAATATTTTCTGAAATTAACTTTCTAACGCTATTATTACCAACACATATAAATAATTCTTTGATGCGTTGTTTATCAAAAGTTTGATATTTAAAAATGGGGATGTTTAATATTTTTTTTAAATTAATATTATCATCAAATATACCCTCAATTTTTTTTGAAGTTGAAGATTCTATACTATCTATAACCACTTTACAGTGACCACTTGCTCCATATAAATACATACTTAATTATTTCCTTTAAATCGATTCATTACAATTGTTGAACTCGCATAAATACCTTCAGATTTTATTACTTTCTGAAATGTTTTAATACTAATTTTTACATCTAATTTAAAACTAAGATGTTGCACATACCAAATATCATATTCAAATTTTTGTTGCCAACTTATAGCATTTCTACCATTTACTTGAGCCCAACCAGTAATACCTGGCTTCACATTATGACGCTTTTTTTGTTCGTTATTATACAGGGGTAAGTATTCTGGCAGCAGTGGTCTAGGGCCAATTAAACTCATATCTCCTTTAAGCACGTTTATTAGTTGTGGAATTTCATCTAAAGAAGTTTTTCTAACAAAATTACCAACCTTTGTAAGACGTAAGTCATCATTTAATAAATTACCCTGAGCGTCTTTTTTATCATTCATTGTTTTAAATTTAATAATTTTAAACAATTGTCCGTTTAAGCCAGGTCGCATTTGAAAAAAAAATGGTTTTCCATTAGTTGCAATAGCTAATAATAGCGTAATTATGGCCAAAATGGGAGCTAATAGTAGCAGCCCAATAAAGGAAAGTAAGACATCCAAAAATCTTTTTATGAACGATTTGTACACTTCTTTTTTATGTAAAATTACAATTTTTACCGTAGAAAAAAATAATTTATAGTACAAACCTGTTTTTTGAAATGTAACCTTAAAGAATCAGTCCTCAACCTTTCTTAACTAGAAGAGGGCTGAGGACTGTTGTTTTTTAATTCTATACTTTTTGGTATAAAATTCCAAAAAAGAGTTTTACTCGAAGTGATGTTTATAAAAATGTAACATCAACATTTGTTATTATTTCCAGAAAACGGCATATAATGCAACTAAAATTATCATAATTGCAAACGCTCCAATATTAAATAGTGGACTTGTTTTAAACAATTCTTTAGAAATTTCGATTCCTTTTTCATCATCTTTTCCTTTATGCTGGAAGTAACTTACAAGTGCAATTACTAACATAGTAAGTACTGCAGTATAGCCCATTTGATCCATCCAAGGTAGGTCTAAAAACAATGCATTTGTAGACCATCCTTTTGGGGCAACCTTAAAGTACATTGCAATTGGAATAGAAGTTAAAGCACCTATAATTGCACCTTTATTTGTTGTTTTCTTCCAAAATAATCCAAGCATAAATACCGCTAAAATTCCCGGAGATACAATTCCTGTATATTCTTGTATAAATTGAAAAGCTTGATCTATACCACCTAATAACGGAGCCATAATACTTCCAATTATTAATGCAATCGCAGCAGAAATTCTACCAACATTTACAGTAGCTTTATCACTTGCATTAGGATTGATATACTGCTTATAAATATCCATTGTAAAAATGGTTGAAGTTGAGTTTAACATAGAAGCTAAAGATGAAACAATGGCTGCTGCCAATGCAGCAAACGCAACACCTTTCATACCAGTTGGTAAAAATTGTAACAACCAAGGATATGCTCTATCTGCTTCTTCTAATGAAGGTAAGTTTTTTAAACCTGCAGCTCCTAAACGTGCCATAATCTCTGGATCGTTTACCATAACATACGCTGCAATACCTGGTACAACTACAATTAAAGGAATTACTAATTTTAATCCTGCAGCTAATAAAATACCCTTTTGAGATTCTTTTAAAGATTTTGCTGCTAAAGTTCTTTGGATTATATATTGATTAAAACCCCAGTAGTATAAATTTGCAACCCATAATCCACCTACTAAAACACCAATTCCAGGTAAGTTTTTAAACTCAGGGTTTGATTTATCTAAAATCATAGCAAAACGATCTGGAGCAGCTTCATAAACAGTTTTAATTCCCGCTATAACACCTTCGCCACCAGATACAGTATTAAGTGCAATATAAGTTGTAACCAATCCTCCTAAAATTAAAAATACTACCTGAATAACATCTGTCCATGCAACAGCTGAAAGTCCGCCATATAATGAATACGCTGCTGCAAATAATGCTAAACCAATTACACCGTATACCATTGGTACGCCCATTATGGTTTCTAATGCTAAAGAACCTAAATACAATACCGAAGCTAAGTTTACAAACACATATAAACCAATCCAAAATACGGCTAAAATGGTTTTTAAGTTTGTAGAAAATCGTTTTTCAACAAATTCTGGAATGGTATACAATCCTTTTTCAATAAAAATTGGTAAAAAGTATTTACCAACAATTATTAAGGTAATTGCAGCCATCCACTCGTAAGATGCAATTGCTAAACCTAAAGCAAAACCAGACCCTGACATTCCAATAAACTGTTCTGCTGAAATATTTGCAGCAATTAATGAAGCTCCAATTGCCCACCAAGGAAGCGATTTACTAGCTAAAAAATAATCTTCTGCATTTTTTTCGTGTCCTTTTTTATCTCTAGACACCCACAAACCTACACCCAATATTAAAATGGCATAAGCTATAAAGATGAAATAATCCCAAAATCCGAAATGTGAAGTCATAATAATACTTATAGTTTAGTTAATTTATTCTTTAAATTTAATTGCTATTTATTTTTATCAATAGCTAAAAGTTTCTTTTTTTTATCTTGATTTTAACCGATCGAATTTAGTAATTTTCTATGATTTAGTGTATTGTTAACAGCTAATTTTTATATAGAAAATGCACTTTAGATCTCCTGAATTTTAAATTTAATTTATTACTCAACTGAGGTTCCTTCACTCGGATTTGCTTCAAAAGCGGTTAATTTAATATTGAATTTATTAAAATAAGCTTCAGATGCTGCCTCCGTAAATACTGCTACTTCATCTTTATGAACAATATTTATTGTACAACCTCCAAAACCGCCACCCATCATACGCGCACCAATTACTGAATCATATTTTTTTGAAAATTCGACTAAGAAATCTAATTCTTGACAACTTACTTCATACAAATTAGACAGTCCATTGTGAGTTGCATACATGTTTGCACCTAAAATAGCTAGATTGTTATTTTTTAAAGCTTCAACCGAATCTAAAACACGTGTTTTTTCTTCAACAACATAGGTGCATTTGTTGTACATATCTTCAGTAAATATTTCTTTAAATGTTGCTAATATTTCAGAAGAAACATCGCGTAAAGATTTTATAGTTGGATATTTCTTCTGAATAATTGAAACACCTTGCTCACATAAACTTCTGCGTTTATTGTATTCGCCATCAGCCAAATTATGTGATACATTGGTGTTTAACAATAGTATTTTATAAGGTTCTATATGAATGGGTACGTATTCATAATTTAAAGATTGACAATCTAATAAAATTACATTTCCAGCTTTACTCATTACTGAAGCAAACTGATCCATAATACCACATTTTGTACCTACATAATTATGTTCAGCACGTTGCCCAATTTCAACAAGGGTAATTTTAGACAATTTTAAGTCAAATAATTCATTTAAACCATAGGCAATACCACATTCTAAAGCTGCTGAAGAACTGATTCCAGAACCAACAGGGATGTCACTAGTAAAAATGCAATCAAAACCTTCTAATTTATTAGAAAGCTGTTGAATTTCAAAAATAACACCTAAAATATAATTTTCCCATTGCTGCTCACTTGGTTTTACATTTTTTAAATCAAACGTAAAACTTGTATCAAAATTTTTACTGTAAACGTTACAGGTAGTTGGTGTACCGTTCTTTTTAAATTTAAATTGAATTTTTTTATCAATTGCGGTTGGCAGTACAAATCCGTTATTATAATCTGTGTGTTCTCCAATTAAATTAATTCTTCCAGGAGAGTTTATGGTTAGATTATAATGTTGCTCATTTAAATCCATTTATAATTAGCGTTTTAAAATAAATGTTTTTTTTACATTTATTAAATAAGAGTGCTAATTTACATCTTTTTGTAAAATATTAATACATTTTTTTGAAAAAGATAAAAAGTACAAAGCCTGAAATTAGAGCTTAGGTTTTTAGTTTTAGTATGAGGTACTAAAATAAATTACTCATAAACATTTAAATAGAAGAACTATTTCCAACTTCTGAAACTGGAACACACCCATTATATTCAACTGGAATTGGATTGTAATTTAAAATTTCTGTACCAACCTTTTTTGATGTATAGTACCCAAATAAAGTATATTCTCTAATACAGGTTAAATAGTTGTAAATAGCGTACAATTCCATATTTTCAACTGAGTTTTCATCTTTTTCTAATAATTTGAAAACATTTTTTTGATCTTCAGCAGAGAGTTTAAAATACTTAGAAAGAAGTATTAAAAACTCATCTTTGCTTCCTTCTAAAATACCTTTATCAAACATAACTTCAAATTTATGATGAAAAAATTGTGCACCTTTTGTAAAAATAGCTTGTTTATTTTTTGGAAGTACATCGTTTAAAACTAAATCTATAAATTTAGGTATTTGCAGGTCTAGTGCACCAACAGTGCTTGAAGCTGGTAAAATTAAATCTACTAAAATTTCAACTACATAAGCTTGTTTTTCATCTAAAAAAAGTGGTTTCCAATTTAAAGTTGGCTGTTTTTGACAAGAAACAAACAATTCTAATAATGTAGGAGTTGCAACAATACAACCCGTAGCTAATGCTGTTTTTTTAAGTAATTCCCTTCTTTTCATTTGATACTATTTTTTACTTAAATAGAGTGTGTTATTTTAAATCTAAAATTTTTTATTTTTAAGTTGGTCAACTGCATGTTTGGCTGCTCTTGCGGTTAAAGCCATATAGGTAAGTGACGGATTTTGATAAGCAGCTGATGTCATACAAGCGCCATCGGTTACATACACATTTAACACACTATGAAGTTGATTATTTTTGTTTAAAACAGAAGTTTTTGGATCTCTTCCCATGCGTGCAGTTCCCATTTCATGGATGGCATTTCCTGGAAAGCATGGTTCGTCATATCCTTTTACGTTTTTAAAACCAGCAGCTTTAAACATTTTTACAGCTTCTTGCATCATATCTTTCCGCATTTCTTTTTCATTTTCTTTAAATTCGCAATCAAAATTAACGGTTGGTAATCCCCATTCATTTAATTTTTTATGATTTAAAACCATTTTATTTTCATGATAGGGTAGACATTCTCCAAAACCAGTCATTCCAATTTTCCAAGGTCCAGGTTTAAAGAGTTCTTCTTTTAAATCTGTTCCAAAACTTAATTCTTTTATGGCTCTACTCCAACCTGTTCTACTGGCACTTCCTTGAAAACTATAACCTCTTAAAAAGTTGTGTTTTTCGGTTCCTTTTAAATTTCTAAACCTTGGAATATGAAAACTTGCAGGCCTTCTTCCTGTATAAAATTTATCGTCAAACCCTTCTATGGTTGCTGTAGCACCAACTTTAAAATGATGATCCATTAAATTATGTCCTAATTCGCCACTATCATTTCCCAAACCGTTTGGAAATCTTTTTGAAGTAGAATTTAATAAAATGGCTGTACTTGCAACTGTTGAAGCACAACAAAAAATTATTTTTGCAGAAAAGGTTATTTTTTCATGCGATTCGGCATCAATAACCTCCACACCTGTTGCTAGTTCTTTTTGCGCATCATATACAATTTTATGAACTATAGAGTTTGGTCTTAATGTCATATTTCCAGTTTTTTCAGCTGCTGGAAGTGTTGAAGAGTTACTACTAAAATAAGCTCCAAAAGGACAGCCTCTAATGCATCTATTTCTATACATACATTTACTACGCCCCACATGAACCTTGTCGCCTGTTAAATTTGCAAAACGACCTATGGTTAAACATCTATCGCTATAGTTTTCAGAAATTTTAGTTTTAAATTCATTTTCAACACAGTTCAAATCCATAGGCGGAGAAAAGATGCCATCAGGTAAATGTGGCAAGCCTAATTTTTCTCCAGAAACGCCTATAAATTCTTCAACTTTATCGTACCAGGGTGCAATATCTTTATATCTAATAGGCCAATCTACTGCAATATTTTCCTTTTTATTAGCTTCAAAATCTAAATTGCTTAAACGCAAACATTGTCTGCCCCAAGTTATGGAACGTCCACCAACATGATACCCTCTAATCCAATCAAAGCGTTTAGTTTCATTGTAAGGATGTTTTAAGTCGTTTACAAACCAATGCTTGCTTTTGTCTTTTGTTACATATCCAGAACGTTCTTGTTTTAGTTGAGTTTTAGCATCATTATCGTTGTTTAAACCTCTATATTTAAAATCCCACGGATCCATAGTTGCAGTTGGGTAATCTGTAATATGATTCACCATGCGTCCTCTTTCTAACACTAAAACTTTTAAACCTTGCTCGCAAAGTTCTTTTGCTGCCCATCCGCCAGAAATTCCAGTACCTATAACTATAGCATCGTAAATTTCTGTATTATCAATTGTATTCATTCAAAAATTACTAAATAAATTACGCGTATCTTATTTGCTTAAATCTTTAATTCTTATGTTTCTAAACTCTAGTTCAGAACCGTGACCTAAAAATGCGATATGCCCTTTTTTTCTTTTTAAACCAGGATGTTCTAAACCATCAACGGTTCCGTTTTTTGAGGCTTCCTTAATATTTCCATCAACAATTACTTCTCCGTTTAGTATAATTTTTATGGTATCACCTTGTACAATAACTTCTTGCTGATTCCATTGTCCAAGAGGTTTTAAATGTCCTCTTTTTGCAGCTATAATTCCATACACAGAACCATGATATTGGTAAGGTTTTAAATTTGCATAAATACTTGCAGTATTATCTAAAATTTGTAATTCTTTACCAACATAAGCAGCATCACCTTCAAGTGGAACATGGATACCTAAACCATTGTTTGCTCCAGATGTTAATTTGAATTCAAATCTAAAATTAAAATCTGAATATTCTTCGGCAGTATACAAATTTCCGTGTCCGCCTTGTTTTGGTCTTACTGCTATTTCATTATTTTCAACAGTATAATCGGTTTTATTTCCAATCCAATGGTCTAAATCTCTACCATTAAATAACGATTTAAAACCTGCTGCTTTTTCTGCATCAGATAATAAATCTGTACCCGATTTAATTTCGCGTACATAGATGTTTTTAAATCCTAAATCCTCTCCGTGTGCTTGTAATTCAATAGCTTCTTTTGTGAAAATAGGAAGTGCTCTATCCCAGTAATTTTCTAATATTACATTATCTGTAACCAAAACACCATTTAGGTAAACGGTAACACGTTCTCCAACCATTTTAATTCTAAAAGTATTCCATTCGTCAACTGGATTGTCGGCTACTTCTAACGGAATTCGTTCGTTTTTTTGATTGTTATACAAACCACCGCTACCTACTTGAGCACCAACCTTTGTAAGCGCAATATCCCAAATTTGAACTTGTGGCGCACCTCTTAAATAAATTCCGCTGTCGCCTCCATTGGTAATTTTCCAATCTACAAGCATTTCAAAATCGCCATAATCTTTAATAGTACAGATATTGTTATAACCTTCGCCTTTAAAACCAATAACACCATCTTTTATGTACCAATCCTTCATCATTTGTGCATTTGCTTTTGCTTGTGCTTTTGCCAATGCTTTTTTAGACATTTTATTTCTTGCAATAGGATTTTGTACCAATCCTTCCCAACCTGAAAAATCTGTACCGTTAAATATGGATACAAAACCTTCTTCTTGTGGCATATTATTTAAAAATTCAGTAACATCAATTTTAATATATTGACTATCTGGTCCTGTTAAATTATCAACACTATTTGTAACAATTTCTCTAACTAAATTTCCTTTTAAACCATCTTTTTTTCCAGGACTTGGCAATGCAATTTTAATTGCAGCATTTGATGCGGTTGCTTTTAATGCTGGATTGTTTAAATATTCTGAAACAAAAACCAATGCTAAAAATGTTTTAACATTCCCAATATTATTCAAGATGTTTTTTTGTTCATCTACTGAGGTTGCTAGCGGCATTAATTTTTTAAAAAGCAGTAATTTTTGATCATTTGGATACGATGAATTCCTTACTTGTACTAAATAATTATTAAATGCATTTTTTCTTAATTCGCTATCATTTATACTAGTAACAGCAGTAAATAAGTAAGGAAGTGCATTGTTGGTTCTCCAACTTGCCAATGCTTTTAAAGCTTCTAATTGTTGTTTTTTAGTAGTAGAATTTAACGATATTTCAACTAGTTTTAATGCTTCATCATTATTTAATGCTGGTAACACCGCTAATAAATTTTCGTTATTTTGAATGCTATTATAGGTGTTAAATATTAATTCGGAATGGTCTTCTTCTGAAGCATCTATTGTTGTAACAATTGCTTTCTGAATATTTCTAATATTTGTAGGATTTTTTTCAGATGTTAAAAGCTTTACAATTTCTGGAAGATTTTCAGTTGTTGATAATGAAGGTAATGCTTCAAAAATAGCTGTAGTTAAAGTTTCATTTTTCAAATTTAATAAGTGCACTACTTCTGTAAAATAATCTGAAGCTCTTTTTGCAGCTAAAACTTCAATTAAAACTTTTTTACCTTCAATAGTTGATTTTTCTAAATTGCTTGCTAAAATAGCACCATCTTCAAGACTAGAAACTCTTAATAAAGTTTCTTTAATACTATTGTTTTTAACCTCGTTTTTAGTGTAAGTCAACAATTTTAATAGTAATGGTAGTGCTTTTTCTTTAGGTTGGTATGCTAAAGATTTAATTCCAGCAATACTTACTAAATCGTTTTTATCGTGGATTGCCGCAACAATACATTTTTCAAAAACAATACTTTCTTTACTATTTTGAAGTAATTTTAATAACTGAGGTTTTGCCTCTGGAGCCATTTTTTTATAGGCTTTTGCCCATTTAGTAACTTCAGCACTTGTAATATTATGTGCCGCTGCGTTAAAAACAGTGCCTCTGTAATTTGTATTTGAATGTTTTGCTTCTTTTAAAAGTGTTTTTATAAAATTAGCTTCATTATTTTCTCTTAATAAATGAATTCCAGCAGTTCTAAAATGCAATTGGTTTTCGGCTGTACAATTTTTAAGTAATAATTTACCTACTTCTTTACTTAGTTCAATTTTTCCTTCTTCTTTTAGTCTGTTACCATAGTTAATTAGTGCTAAAATTGCTTTGGAATTGTTTAAGGTGTAATTTGCATTTTTTGCGGCTTCTATTAATTTTCCCATAGCATTTACAGGAGCAATTTCAGCCAATGCGGTTAAAGCACTTTGCTGAATTATAATGGAATTAGCGTCTGTTAAGTCTTGAATATAAGCAGCAGCAGGCATATAGCGTAACTTTCCTAAAGCGCTTATTAATGAGGGTTTTATGTTGTTATCTGATGTTTTTAAAGCTTCGAAAATAACTTCTGAAGCGTTATCTGTTCCAATAGAAGTAATAGTTGCCAACGCAACATTGTATAATTTTGGCTTTGCTAAATATGGACTTAAGGCAGTTGCGCTTACATCACTTCCGCAAAGTGCCAAACGCTCAATTAAAAAGGATTGTATTTCAACATCGGTTTCTTTTTGAAGTGCTAAAAGGAATGTTTTTTCTACTGTATTTTCAGTAATTTGTTGTGCTGTTCCACCACTATATGTTGCTAAACTATTTAAAGCAAACCTAACTTGCGTGTCGTTTCCAGTTCCTGCAGGTACTAGCATATCGCAAAAAAGTAAGATTCCCTCAGAGTTTAGTTCTAAAATATCATTTATTAATTGGTTGGTATGGTTGGCATTTTCGGTTGGAAACTGTGCTAATATATCGGCAACTTTAGTCTCTAAAGTTCTATTTATTTGTGCAGATGTAGTAGAGACAGCGCAAATAATTAATATAAATGTAATTAGTGTTTTTTGTGTATTTTTCATTTTTAATAAGTTTTATGCTTTTTAATATGCCCAAGAATTTCTTGAAGGTTGATCTAGTAGTCTGTTTGCTTCCTCATCATTAATAAATACTTGTTTAACAGGGTCGAACTCTAGAGTTCTTCCTAAACGCAAGGCAATAATTCCCATATTTACAATGGTTCCAGAACGATGTCCGTTTTCTTCATTTAAAGCAAATTTTTCGCGAGTTCTCACAGATTCAGAGAAGCTTGTAATTTGTTCCATTGGATCTGGAAGACTGTCTATTAATCCTTCAATATTAGGAATTGTAGATTTAAAGCCGTTGAATATTTTTCCATTTGGACCTTCAATATAAGCTGCATTTTTATCTTTATTTTCTCCGTCTAAAATAATCTGACAGCCGTCTGCATAGGTAAATGTTATTTTTCTCCAAGTTCCAATAGCATCATAATGTTGTTGTGGTGCATCTACTTCAACTTTAACAGGACTCGTTTCATCTTTTCCTAAAAAATATTGAACAGGATCTATATAATGTTGTCCCATATCACCTAAACCACCACCATCATAATCCCAATATCCTCTAAAGGTTGAATGTACTCTATGTGCGTTGTAAGGTTTTTCTGGTGCTGGGCCTAACCACATATTATAATCTAAATGAGCCGGAATTGTTTGTGGTGCTAAATTTTCTTTACCCACCCAATAAAATTTCCAATTAAAACCTGTAACGCCGCTAATGGTAACTTTTAAAGGCCAGCCTAAAACGCCACTGTCTACTACTTTTTTAAGTTTTTTAACTTCGGTATTTAAGCCATAAAAATTATCTTTAAATCTAAACCAGGTATTGAGTCTAAACATTTTTCCGTGTACTTTCATTGCTTCAACAACTCTTTTTCCTTCGCCAATGGTTCTGGTCATTGGTTTTTCACACCACACATCTTTTCCAGCTTCCGCAGCCATAATCGACATAATTCCGTGCCAATGCGGTGGTGTTGCAATATGTACAATATCTATATCTGGTCTTGCTAAAACATCTCTAAAATCTCGATAACCTTTTACATCGCCTCCAACTTTTTTTAGCGTATTTGCTAAATGATTTCCGTCAGCATCGCAAACTGCAAGTAACTTTGTACCTTCATATCCCAAATGTGATTGTCCCATTCCTCCAACACCAATTACAGCTTTTGTAAGTTGATCGCTTGGGGCAAGAAATCCATTTCCTCCCATTACATATCTTGGTATTATTGAAATTCCTGCAGCAATTGCAACGGATTTTTTAACAAAATCTCTACGACTCTTTTTTTGTGAATTCATATATTAAAATTTTAGATAATTAATTCCTAGTTAATAAACCTTAAAGCTATATTAAAAATTAAACTATTATTATGTAGTTTTAAAACTTATTATTTTATAATTCTCTAACAAAGAAAGATAGTGTAGTATAAAAATAGGGGTAATAAATGGGGTAATAAATTAAAAAAAATGAAAATTTTATTAATTTGTTATTGTGTGCTTATAAAAGATTGATACAAATTGTTGACTTTACTTTTAAAAACTCAAATTTTCTGAAATCAATTCATCAAAAGTTGGTTTATAATTTTCATTATATACATTTTTATAGAGTTTTACAAAGTTGTCATACACCTTTCTTGCTAAACTTAATTTACCTTGATATCTTAAAACCTGTAATTTTAATTGTAATGATTTCTCATTTAAATCATCATAAATATTTGTTACTTCAGCGATATTAAATAATAATTTACTGTGTTCTTCAAGCTTTAATTCATTAATAAAAGCGTTGTTGTTTTCTATAAGTTTATTACTAAATTTTTCAATAAATGGATCTAGCCAAGCATCATTTGAATTTACCAAAAAGCGCCCTCTTTTTAAAAGAGTAATTAATTTTATATATTCTGAATCTAAAACTTCTTTAGTAGCTGATTTTGTTGAAAATGTTTCAAAAAAATGAGTAGCTATATGGTAATCACAAAAACAATTTTCTGTTAAATCTATACGCCATTTCTTAGCTTCAAAAACGAGTTGAATTTCTGAACATAAGGCAAGTAAACCTCTTAAATTTTGAATATTTGTTCCGCGCGTGTTTTTTGCATTTTTAGCGGTCATTCCAGGCCACAATATTTCTGTTAATTTTTTAGAGCTAATTCCGTTTTGATTTCCTGTACTATGTAAAAAAATAAGTAAAAAAAGGTTTTTTAGCTTAGGAGATAATTTTGTAGCTACATCAAATCCTTTATTATTAATTATTTGCAACTCTCCAAAACAGTAAATTTTTTCAATACTACTTTCGTTGTCTATTAGAATATTTGACTTGCTGTTTAGAGTTGTTTTAGTGTAACTCTCTGGTTTTAAAATCTTTTTTCTTTTTTTTAAAAATAAAATTAGCGCAATTAACATACTTACAATGGCACTTCCGCCAATTAAAACCACTTTAGAATTGCTTTTTATAAATTTATTCTTTGGCATTTTATATTGCGCAAAAATTTCGGAGGTATTCAGTTCTCTTTCCCATATTTTAATCTCGCCAATTGCACCAATAAAAAACTCTTCCCATAAATTACTACCTATTAATAAGTTAAAGTTTGATATGGTATAATCTGCAATTAATGGAACAGTATCTGTTAATTCACCATTTACATAAAAAAGGAGGGTGTTATTAATTTTTGAATGGACCAAAGTAATATGTGACCATTTGTTTAGCGGTATTGCAGAAGTTGTTGAAATATAATCTTTAACATCTGCCATTGTAAATGTTAAAAAACCATTGTGCAACTTTAAAACAAAATTATCTCCTTTTCCTAAAATACTATTATTTTTGGTTAACTGAGTTGGTTTAATCCAAGAAGCAATTGTAAAACTACCTTGTAAAGAAGCCCTGCTTTCGAGTCCAGCATCTATATAAGCTCTGTTTTCAAAGAGACCTACTTTGCCAAACTCATTATCTCTAATAATAGTTACATTATTTGAAATTATTTCTGAATTATTATTTCGTATTCGATTGTGTATCGTTTTATCAAAATCGAAATAATCTGATAAACCAAAATCAGCATCTAATTTAAATGCTTTAAATTCTTTAGGGTTGTTCAAATTTTCGGGAGATACGTAAATAATATCTGGAGAAAAATGATATCCAATTTTATGAGGAATCATTACTGGCAACGGTTTAGAACTATCAATAGGAAAAGAAAAGTGACCATTAATTGCCTTATTTTTACTGTTTTTAAAAGTAACATTTTCTAAAACTATTTTTTCTGAACTAATTTTACCTAGTATTCTTTTTGTAGTATTAAGTTGTGTTACAACACTATCAGCCAACTTAAGGTTTAACTGATTGCTGTATATAAAATTAGGCAACTTACCAGAATGTTGCCATAATTTTAAAAATAAACTATCTGGAATTGTGTTAAAATTTTCAATAATTACACTTCCATATTTCTGATTTCCTTTAAAACTAGGGGATTTATCATCTTTAAATAGTTTGTCGTTTAATTTAAGAGCTTCTATATGTTCAGGTTTAATTTGATTAATAGTAGGATATTTAATTTGAATGCTGTCATTAATATCTTCCGTAATTAGCACTAATTTAGTGTTGTGTTTTAAAAATTCTTTCAAAAAAGCAGGTCGTAATGTTTCCTTTTTGTTTAACTGAATAGCAACAGGTGTTTTTTTAATTAGAATTGACTGCAATGCTTTTATTGCAATGCTATCTTGATGAATTAGAATATGAGACTGTAACCATGTAGGTGTCTTTTCATCTTTAGATAAAGAAACTGAAGTTTGTGCATAGCTGTTAAAAGCAAGCATTAACAATACTAGTATTGTAAAATAATTTGAAACTTTTTTATACAATGTTGACTTTTTGAAACAAACAAATCTAAAAAAAATATACTATATAGAAGCACCAATTTGTAATAGGTTTTGTCATCTTTTTAGGATGTATCTTAACGCGCCTTTTAGAACTCAGAATAAATAGTTGAATAGCCAATTTCTATACAATTAATTCTTTTAAAGTGTTGCTAAATACTAAAAAACACCTTTATATCTCTGCTAGTAAATTTAGGGTGGGAGCTTGGGAGTTTTACCTTAGTTTGTTGTTAGTTTGCTGATTTATAAGTGTCAATAAAAGATTGTTTTGCAACAGTATAAATAAAAATAGACTATTAAAAATTTGTTAAACTTATTTAGAATCATTATAATTTGTTACTTTTGTAGCAGTATGAAGCAAGTATTCCATAAAATAATGGCGTTAGTAATGGCTGTTGTAGTAGTAATATCTACAATGTCATTTACTATTGATATGCATTACTGTGGAGACTCTTTAGTAGATTCGGCTATTTTTCATAAAGCAAAAACTTGCGGTATGGAAATGGAAAATTCTTTAACAGATGGATGTTCAACTTCTAAAAAGAATTGTTGTAATAACGAACAATTAATTATTGATGGTCAAGATGAATTGCAAGTATCATTAATTAAAATAGCTTTTGAACAGCAAGTATTTATTGCATCTTTTATCTACACTTATAATGCTCTTTTTGAGGGTTTAGATACTAATGTAACTCTTTATAAAGATTACAAACCACCTCTGGTCATAAAGGAAATCTATAAGATTGACGAGACTTATTTAATTTGATTTTTAAACAATAAACTTTTGTATCCTATGGCTTTTATGTCATAAGGATAATTTGTTGTTTGTCTTTTAACAAACATTTATTCGGTGTTTTTCTAACACCATTGTTTCATTGTTTAAATCATTTTATATGCTCAATAAAAGCATCAAATTTTTAATAGAAAACAAATTGGTTGCAGTATTGCTTCTAGTCCTTTTTATAGGATGGGGAACAGCAAACGCACCTTTTAATTGGGATACAGGTTTTTTACCTAGCAATCCCGTTGCTGTAGATGCCATTCCAGATATTGGTGAAAATCAGCAAATTGTGTTTACTAATTGGGATGGTCGCTCTCCACAGGATATTGAAGATCAAATTACCTACCCATTAACCACTTCTTTACTTGGTATTCCTGGGGTAAAAACGATTCGTAGTTCTTCTATGTTTGGTTTTTCGAGTATCTACATCATTTTTGAAGAAGATATAGAGTTTTACTGGAGTCGTAGTCGTATTCTAGAAAAATTAAATTCATTGCCAAGTAATTTATTACCAGATGGTGTTAATCCAACATTAGGTCCAGATGCCACGGGGCTAGGTCAAATATTTTGGTACACTTTAGAAGGTCGTGATGAAAATGGAAATGTAACAGGAGGATGGGATTTACAAGAGTTGCGAAGCATTCAAGACTACTATGTAAAATATGCGTTATCATCTGCAAGTGGCGTATCTGAAGTAGCTTCTATTGGTGGTTTTGTTCAGGAATATCAAGTCGATGTAAATCCTGAATTAATGCGACAATACAACATAGACTTAAGTGAAGTTGTAAAAGCTGTTAAAGAAAGTAATAAAGATATTGGAGCACAAACCCTAGAAATTAATCAGGTAGAATATTTAGTGCGTGGTTTAGGTTATATAAAATCTATTTCAGACATAGAAAATGCTGTAGTTACTTCTGAAAACTATACGGCTATCAAAATTAAAGATATTGGAAAAGTATCTTTAGGTCCTGCAGCGCGTAGAGGTATTTTAGATAAAGAAGGTGCTGAAGTTGTTGGAGCAGTGGTAGTGGCTAGGTATGGTGCTAATCCTATGGAAGTTATTAATAACGTTAAAGAAAAAATAAACGAATTAAGTCCAGGGTTACCTTCAAAAGTACTAGCAGACGGAAGCACTTCACAAGTTACTATTGTGCCATTTTATGATAGAACGGAACTGATTCAAGAAACATTAGGAACACTAAACGAAGCCCTAACATTAGAGGTTTTAATTACCATTTTAGTTATTATCATTATGGTGTTTAATTTGCGTGCTTCGGTGTTAATTTCTGGCTTATTACCTGTTGCTGTGTTAATGGTGTTTATTGCTATGAAGTTTTTTGATGTAGACGCAAATATTGTGGCACTTTCTGGTATTGCAATTGCTATTGGTACTATGGTAGATGTTGGGGTAATTCTTTCTGAAAACATCATTCGCCATCTCGATGAAGCTGATAAAAAGACACCAATAAATACAGTTGTTTATAATGCAACAACAGAAGTGTCGGGTGCAATTGTTACAGCAGTTATGACCACGATTATTAGTTTTATTCCAGTTTTTACTATGATTGGAGCAGAAGGAAAATTATTTAGACCCTTAGCATTTACAAAAACCTTTGCATTAACTGCCTCTGTTATTGTTGCGTTGTTTTTAATTCCACCTTTTGCTGCCTTTTTATTCCGAAGAAAAAGCATTAAAAAGCGTTTTAAATATGTTTTAAATGGCATTTTAATAGCGTTAGGTGTTGTTGCTATAATTTATGGGTATTGGATAGGATTAATATTAGTTGGTTTTGGTACAATAGCAATATTAAGTTTGCTTTTAGATAAAAATGAATGGAACTTTTCGCTTTTCATTTTTCACTTTTCACTTTCAAAAAATCTAATCAATATCATAATTTCCGTTGCTGCAATTGTTTTCTTATTAGCTGCATACTGGCGACCACTAGGAGTAGATAAAAGCATCTTCTGGAACTTTATTTTTGTTAGTATTATTTGTTTTGGGTTGTTAGGTGTTTTCTCACTTTTTATAAAGTACTATACAGGTATTCTAAAATGGTGTTTAGAAAATAAACTATTGTTTTTATCAATACCAACAGCCATTGTTATTGCAGGGTTTTTTATTATGAAAAACACAGGGAAGGAATTTATGCCATCATTAAATGAAGGTTCATTTTTATTAATGCCAACTTCAATGCCACATGCAGGTATTGCCGAAAATAAAAGGGTTTTACAGCAATTGGATATGGCGGTGGCAAGTATTCCAGAGATTAAAACTGTTGTAGGTAAGGCAGGAAGAACAGCCTCTGCTCTAGATCCAGCACCCTTATCTATGTACGAAAATATTATTCAGTATAAACCAGAATACATGCTAAATACAAATGGAACGCGTCAACGTTACAAAGTAAATGAAGATGGTGAGTTTGTGTTGAAAAACGGAATGTCATTGCGAGCGGAACAACGTGAAGCGTGGCAATCTCTTAATGCAAGAAGACAGCTCATTCCCGATGAGGATGGCGAGTTCTACCGTAATTGGCGACCAGAAATAAAATCACCAGATGATATTTGGCAAGAAATTGTGAAGGTTACTAAATTGCCTGGAGTTACTTCTGCTCCTAAGTTGCAACCTATTGAAACCAGACTGGTAATGCTTCAAACAGGAATGCGTGCACCTATGGGTATTAAAGTAAAAGGACAAGATTTAAAACAGATTGAAGCATTTGGTGTACAATTAGAAGCTATCTTAAAAGAAGCGGAAGGTGTTAAGCCAGCAGCTGTTTTTGCAGACCGTATTGTTGGTAAACCGTATTTATTAATAGATATTGACAGAGCAAAAATTGCACGTTATGGTATTTTAATTCAAGATGTGCAAAATGTATTAGAAGTTGCTGTTGGCGGAATGGTATTAACGCAAACCGTAGAAGGCAGAGAACGTTATGGAGTTCGAGTTCGTTACCCAAGAGAGTTACGGTCAAATCCAACCGATTTAGAACAAATTTATATTCCAGTTGCAAAAGGGAATCCAGTTCCTTTAAGTGAACTGGCAACCATTAAGTATGAACAAGGACCACAAGTTATTAAAAGTGAAGATACCTTCTTAGTTGGTTACGTACTGTTCGATAAATTAGATGGTTTTGCAGAGGTAAATGTAGTTGAAAATGCACAAGATTTAATTCAGCAAAAAATTAATTCAGGCGCATTGGTAGTGCCTAAAGGTATTAATTACCAATTTACAGGAACCTATGAAAACCAACTGCGGGCAGAAAAAACATTGGCTGTAGTTGTACCGCTGGCGTTGGCAATAATTTTCTTGATTTTGTATTTCCAGTTTCGTTCTGTTACTACATCAATAATGGTCTTTACAGGAATAGCAGTAGCTTTTGCTGGTGGATTTATTATGATTTGGTTGTATGGTCAGGAGTGGTTTTTAAACGTTAATTTTTTTGGTGAAAACCTCCGTGAATTATTTAAAATACATCCAATTAATTTAAGTGTAGCTGTTTGGGTAGGTTTTATTGCACTTTTTGGAATTGCAACCGATGATGGAGTAGTTATGGCAACATATTTAACGCAGACTTTTAATAGAAATAAACCCAAAAGCATAAAAGAAATTAGAACAGCAGTAGTTGAAGCAGGTGAAAAACGAATTAGACCTTGTTTAATGACAACAGCAACCACCATTTTAGCATTGCTACCAGTTTTAACATCAACAGGACGTGGAAGTGATATTATGATTCCAATGGCAATACCAAGTTTTGGCGGTATGTTAATTGCCTTAATTACGCTATTTGTTGTTCCGGTGTTGTACAGCTGGAAAGCTGAGTTAAAAGTGAAAAGTTATGAGTAAAAGTATCTTAAAAGACAAGAGTTATGCTTTCGCAATATTAATTGTAAAGCTGTCCCAATCATTGGTAAATGAAAAAAAAGAATATGTTTTAACCAAACAACTTTTAAGAAGTGGTACTGCTATTGGCGCATTAATTCGAGAAGCTGAATTTGCTCAAAGTAAAGCTGACTTTATACATAAAATGAGTATTTCTTTAAAAGGAGCTAATGAAACTTTGTATTGGTTGGATTTATTAAGAGACACAGATTATGTAACTGAAGAAACACACCTAATTCATTGCAACTTAAATAGCGAATTGGTTGCAATGTTGGTTAGTTCAATTAAAACAACAAAATCAAAAATATAATATGAATTTATTCGAAATATATAAACAAAAACTAAAGAAGGAAAATGAAAAGAGAATTTTTCACTTTTCACTTTTCACTTTCCACTTAAGAAGTGTCATAATTTTTAGTTTTTCACTTTTCACTTTTCACTTTTCAAGTGCTCAACAACTAGAAACTTTTATTGAAGAAGCATTAGAGAACAATCCAGTAATTCAAAAGTTTGAATTGCAATACAAGATTGCTAAAGAGAAAGTGAAAGAAGTACAGGCAATTCCTAATACCGAATTTGGAGTCGGTTATTTTTTAAGCGAACCTGAAACGCGTACAGGAGCACAACGTTTTAAACTATCAGCAAAACAAATGATTCCTTGGTTTGGAACTATAACTTCACGTGAAAATTATGTAAGTTCATTGGCAGCTGCCACCTATGAAGAAATTGTAATTGCTAAAGGGCAACTAATTACAACGGTTTCACAAAGTTATTACAACCTTTATGCCAACAAAGCAACACAAGATGTAGTTGTAGAAACTATTAATTTACTTGAAACTTATGAGACATTAGCCTTAACGGCTGTTGAAGTTGATAAAGCATCTGCTGTAGACGTGTTACGATTGCAAATGCGTCAAAATGAATTAGAGGAACTGCAACAAGTGTTAATACAACAGTATTTAGCCGAACAAACTAATTTTAATAACTTATTGAATCGAGAAGATAAGGTGCCTGTTACTGTGGATACCAAATTAAGTATTCCATCAGAAGCAGTTGAAATTACTCCTGAAAATTTAGCGGTACATCCCGAATTATTGCAGTTCGAAAAACGTTATATCGCTATTCAGAAATCTGAACTGTTAAATCAAAAAGAAAGCCATCCTATGATTGGGTTTGGTTTAGATTATATCAATGTGGAAGCACGCTCAGCTATGAATTTTAGTGATAATGGTAAAGATATTATAATGCCAATGGTTGCTGTGTCTATACCAATTTTCAACAAAACATACAAATCAAAAACCAAACAAAACACCTTGCAACAACAAGAAATTCTATCTCAAAAACAAGAACGTTTAAATAAGCTAGAAACCCTTTTAGATAAGGCTATAAAAGATAGAATTTCTTCAAAAATAAGTTTCAATACTCAAGTTAAAAATTTGGAGCAAGCTAAAAATGCAGAAGAGATTTTAATTAAAAGCTACGAAACAGGAAGGATTGATTTTAACGATGTATTGGATATTCAAGAATTGCAATTGAAGTTTCAGATGAAACAAATAGAAGCTGTAAAGACTTACTATATGCAAACAACGCAAATAAATTATTTAACACAACAATAATGAAACACACATATCACATACATGGAATGACCTGCAAAGGTTGTCGCAGTCATGTAGAAGAAACACTTTCTAAAGTGGAAGGTGTTTTAAAAGCAACAGTCAATTTAGAAAAAGCAGAAGCAACTATAGAAATGGAATCTCATATTCCAATAGAAAAGTTTCAAAACGCTCTTAAAAATGATGGTGGGCGTTACAGTATTCATAATTTAGGAGAACACCATTATAGCAACCAAAAAGAGGAAAAACCGAAAGGTAAAGGAACTGGCATATTCTATTGTCCAATGCATTGCGAAGGTGATAAAACCTATGATAAATCTGTAGATTGTCCTATTTGTGGAATGGATTTGGTGGAAGAACAGAACTTGTCAGCAACTTCATTGGAACAATGGACGTGTTCAATGCATCCAGAAATAGTTAAAGACGAACCAGGATCTTGCCCAATCTGCGGAATGGATTTAGTACCATTAGAAATCGATATTTCAGAAGAAGATAAAACTTATAAAAAATTATTAGAAAAGTTTTGGATAGCAGTAATCTTTACAATTCCAATATTTCTTATAGCAATGTCAGAAATGTTAGATAACAATCCTTTGTATAGCGTTTTAGGGCAAAAACAGTGGAATTGGATTCAATTTGCATTGTCAATTCCTGTGGTATTCTATGCCACTTGGATGTTCTTTAAACGCGCTTGGACATCAATAAAAACAATAAACCTTAATATGTTTACCTTAATTGGTATTGGTTCGGGTATTGCGTGGTTATTTAGTGTATTTGCAATGGTACTTCCAGATGTATTTCCACAAGATTTTAAAACCACAGACGGCAATGTGTTTGTCTATTTTGAAGCAGCTACAGTAATTCTAACATTGGTATTGTTAGGGCAATTATTAGAAGCAAAAGCACATAGCCAAACAAGTGGAGCAATAAAGGAATTACTAAAATTAGTGCCTTCAACAGCAACTTTAGTTGAGAATGGTAAGGACAAGGTAATAGCAATTGATAAAATAATAAAGGGCAATTTTTTACGCGTAAAACCAGGAGAAAAAATACCTGTAGATGGTAGTATTGTAGATGGTCATAGTAGTATTGATGAATCTATGATTACTGGCGAGCCAATTCCAATAGATAAAAATGTGGGTGATAAAGTAAGTTCAGGAACTATAAACGGAACTAAATCTTTTGTTATGAAAGCTGAAAAAGTAGGTTCAGAAACGTTGCTTTCTAAAATTATTCATATGGTAAATAGTGCTAGTCGTTCTAAAGCACCTATTCAAAAATTAGCAGATAAAATCTCTAAATATTTTGTACCTATTGTATTAATCGTTTCAGTAATCACCTTTATTGTTTGGGCAATTTTGGGTCCTGAGCCTGCGTATGTTTTTGCTTTTGTAAATGCAATTACAGTATTAATTATTGCGTGTCCTTGTGCATTGGGCTTGGCAACACCAATGTCTGTAATGGTGGGTGTTGGTAGAGGAGCACAATCTGGTATATTAATTAAAAACGCTGAAGCCTTAGAGAAAATGAATAAGGTTGATACGCTTATTGTAGATAAAACAGGAACAATTACAGAAGGAAAACCATCTGTAGAAAAAGTGATATCTGTAAATGAAATAGACACAAAAGTGCTACTTAAATACATTGCATCTTTAAACCAATATAGCGAACATCCTTTGGCAGAAG
>Ga0193958_1000038_pt1 | contig 76625 bp, 124 predicted proteins | sample FB_1_MG_FD_140320 | JGI IMG/M metagenome (GOLD analysis project Ga0193958, IMG submission 140320) | Microbial mat bacterial communities from the Broadkill River, Lewes, Delaware, United States - FB_1_MG | ecosystem: Environmental > Aquatic > Freshwater > River > Microbial mats | place: USA... | reverse complement strand
GCAAACTCAAGGAGGGGGCTAAAATTAATTATTTAATTATTTTATTATGTATGTAATTGGTTTTATTTGGTTTTTTATTGAAACTTAATATAGGAACAGGGGTTTTTTAATTTATTTAATCCCTATTTTTGACTTGTTTTGCGCTTCAAAAGTATTAACTGTGGTTGCATTGATGATTAAAAAGTGTTGTATTTTTACCACAAGCAATAATACCACTGTTAACTGTGTGGTATAATGATTATCAAAAGTGTTGTATTTTTACCACAAATTAAATGATAATAGTTATCATTATCACATATTAACCATTCAATATATAATTGTACTAGTGTTAAGCGGTAAACTTTTGAGTTGGAATGTGATGGAAGCTGCTTTAAAGACTAATACAGTGATAATTGATTTTTATGCGCTGCTTTTTTGAGTGTGAGATGGATTTATTTGATGTTTTGTAAGTGTGTTTTCTGGCACCTAACACCCTTAATATACCCCCAGCTTGCCTTACATATAAACCCACAACCACGCTACAATCTAAACTTAATTAATAATAATTAATAAGCCAAACACCAAAAATGATATAAAAAATTACTTGTATATTCTGTGATTCTTTGATTAAATATCCACTTTCAAAACGAATATACACAAGGTTTCTAATAATGAGCGACGATAAATTAAAGCAAAACACACCAGTAAAGGTTAATTTAATCGGTGGTTTTTCTATTAATGGAGTGGTTAAAGGTGTTGAGATGGTGCACACGCCTTATTTAGAAGGTGTTGGAATGAGTGTCGTGTGTAAATATATAGTGGAGATGGAACAACCTATAAATGGCTATTCTTCAGCTTGCTTTGATGAGCGACAAGTGGAGGTGGTTTAAATATACTGAAAGAAAAAGACTTGACACCACATACACACTTATTTATAATGTACGCACATTAACAAATAACTGGAGAAAATAGAGATGGAATCACAAGAAATAGAAGTTAGCAACTACGCAACAATAGTGAACTCTGATGGAGAGCAAACAAAAGCTCGCATTATCGACGACACTAAAACATTATGGATTGTGAATAATAATGGTACCACTTTACGTTTCTCCAAGAAAACACTAATACAGTTTGGTCATTCCAAGAATCCCGATGCATTACGCTTAACTGAGTATATTGAACCAAATCACACAATCCAACATAAAGAGGATACTAATCCAATTTCAGTATTAGGATGTGAAGCACTGTACTACAATCTATCCCACTCTCAAACCAACACCTTGAATAAGGTCGCTGGAATTAAAATACCAAAAAACCAAACTGTTGATAGTGCTCGTAAAATAGTTCATCAAATAGATAACTTACAAGGCATTGGCGGGAATTACAAACCAAAATACACCTTTTATTGTGAAGGTGAGGTGATTAATATTGATAAACCTCTTTACATGACGATTAGGGCTGCCAACTGCTTAAACGGTGTATACACTATCGCTGATATCTATATTAAATATGATTCACCACGTGAATTATATCGTGTAAAGGATTTAATCAAAAATGGTAAACTTGTAACTATGGTATTATCAACTCAATGTAAACACAGTGGAAACAAACAATCACGTTTAGATGAAATTGCAGAACTCGCTCTACAGGAATATCAGAGTTCAAGAGATACTGATTATAAATTAGATAGCTTATGCCTAACATACGATTGCCTCTATAATCAAGATTGTGAAGAGCTTGATAAAGCCATAGATTCAACGCTTGAGATATCAAATATTATTTTCAACAAGGAAAGCTTTGATAAGGATAATATTGTTTTATTTGCTAAAGATGGTAAAATTAACACTGTTAATAAGTCTAATCTTAACGGTGATGAATTAATTATAGGTTTTATACATAGCAAAGGGTTTTCGTATTACCATCACTTCAAGTTGTTTAAATTTAAGGAGATGTTTAATCTAAAGTGGGTTCGTGATTAGTTAGTGAACCTATATACCTCAATAAACCGTATATTGGGGTATTTTTTTAACATTAAAGAGTGTAAGATGTTAATGAGTTTAAAATCAACAAGATAATTAACACCTAACAATACACGCGTATCAACATTTAAGGGTAATACTGGTGTTGTAAGGAGTTATACGTAGACTTAGATATATTATAGAACTAGATACACCTGTGTGACGTATCCTGAGCACCTCATTAATATTTTAGTTAATCAGAAGGAATAACAATATGAGTTTAATAGATAAAACAAACAAAATAATATCCCAGTTCAACGATAAAGGCTTAAATACTGGTGGTATCTCTGATGGATACCATACATTCGACGAGCTTTACGATATGAGAATGCAATATAACGCAGCCTTATTTAATGAGTGGGCTGAAGGTGGTAAGCACAACGTGCATAAGTCAACCTGCCATTACGATGGTGAGGAATGTTTCGGTGGCGGCTGGTTTATTGTGGTAGCTGAATTACCTACAGGTCAAATCTCCAATCATTATGAAATCAAACACTGGGACTTATTTAATATACCAAGCTTTGATAAAGCACAGATTCCATTTGACGAGCACACCACGAAAGATGTTTTATTAAGACTTGATGCACTTAATAATTCAGCATCCTGTGATAACAAAGTGTTAGTCGCCAGTTTCGATACCTACTTTAACAGTAAATATCCAGTTAATGATATAACATTCCTTAACGGTAAAAAGCTGATTAAGATTGAAGGGCTGGAGAAATATAGTGAAGAGGTTATTTTTCACACAGATGATGGGTTTGCCGTAAAAGTTTATCATGAGCAAGATTGTTGTGAAGATGTAAATCTTGTTGACTTTGAGGGTGACGCAGAATTATTTGTAGGTGCTGAAGTGCTTAGTGCTGAGTTAGTCTCCAGCAACCATAAGAGCGATGATGATAAGTGCGAAAGTCAAACGTGGACTTTTTATAAAATCCAAACTAACCGTGGCGAACTATGGATGCGTTGGCTTGGAGAGTCTAACGGCTACTATAGTGAAGAAGTTAATATTCTGATTGGTCGTCACGTTGATGAAGGTGAATAAATGTTAATCGAAACAAGCTAAATATTAATTAGATATGGTAGGATATAAGTTGTATTCTGCCAGATAGGAATAAATATGAATTACGAAAAAAAGCAAGAATTACTACGACTATCTGCAAAAGCACTGGTTTATTTTCAGCAGGAAGATGATAGTGAATATTTTTATTTAAACGGCAAGCCGTTCTTATACACTAGTGATGTATTAGAGCTGCTAAGTTTAAATGATGGTTGGTACGGTGAAATTGAGTTACCAAAATATGAGTTTTTTACTCTTGATAATGGTGAAAAGCAAGTTATTCACACTTGCTACGAAGATTTACGCGACTTTATTAAGTTTAACGTTGATACCAGCCACCTATATGGATTTAACGAACCAATGCTGGTTGTCGATAATCTTATTTTTGAAAATAACCACCCACACAAATTTATGTGGGATATAGATAAAATGATTAAGATTGACAATAAGCTTGTTTACTGCGAATTATCCGATCGCCTAGATTACCGTATACCAAAGTCATACAAGGAACAATTGGTTGCTTTAAAGACTAAATTATTTGACGCGAGAGAGAATCTTGCTAATATTATCCGTTCCTATGATTTTGGTGTTAGCTCCATAACTATTCATGTAGGTGATAGTGATTTAAATGTTGGTAGCTGTAGTGAGGGGGTTTGTCATGCAGTGCTAGATTTAGCTAAACTCGAAGCTAAAAAGGAGATTAATAACATTAATGATGATATTAATTATTTTTCTAAAAAGAGATAGTTAAACCTAAAATCAAGCCGCCTAACCAGCGGCTTTTTTATTTATTTTGAAAAAAAGTTTAAAATAACTATTGACATCTACCTCACACTACCATATAATTCTATCCAACATAGCAAAACAACACAGGAATTAATAGTCATGAGCTTACGCAAACTTTACAAAAACTTTAAACCTTTCGCTCACTTCAATATTAACGAGCAAGTTGATGTTTGTGATAATGAATGTTCATGGTTTACTGGTACAGTGTTGTCTCAGGATGAAGAAACAGTAAAAGTGAGTTTAGAGAAAGATGGTTCTGTTGTTGAGTTGTCATTTTGCTTGCAGCATGGTGTTTATGCTGAAGATAAGAATGATGATAACTCTTATCACGCACGTATCATTATTGATGAGGAAGAAGAGCGTAGTATTCTTAAAAACGTAGTTATTAACTACATAAAATCTCACGACATTTCAGCTTATTACAAGCCAGAATTTAACGCTCCATTTTCTAAAATGTTTGTTGTTAACGGTGCATTTAATGATTGCACAAAACAGATAAGCGACCCAGAAAATAATATCGACTTCTTTGATGATCTGGTTAATGAAATTTTAATGCAGCGTCGTAATTCCTATATTGAAGAATTAAATCGTGAGCATGAATGGAAATTGCGTCAACAAGAGAAAATCAAGAAAGCTAGAGTCGCCGCAATGAATTTAGGTGTTATTTTTACTGTTGTTGATAAAACTTATATCTTTGCAGGCTTAGTTCAACAACACTATTTCGAGCAACATAACTTTAAACGCTCAGCCAGTCGTGCACAAGAGCATTTTGGTGATATTGGTAAAATAAGTGATAGAGCAACATACAAGTTCACTAACTTAAGAACAAAGGAACAGCTCGCCTTATATAAAGGAAGTGTAGGTGATTTTAAGGTAAGCGAGGTAACTTGTAGTGAAATCTATACACTATCAAGTGCAACTAAAAATTCAGACAGTGAGTTTAATCAGGTTGTAGAGTGGTTAGATAGTGGTGACCGTGTTCATTTAGTTGTTGATAATCAAACACCCCACTCACCTGAGAAACAACTTCATATGATGAAGATGGCGGAAAACGCCATGAAAGATAAGTATTATGGTATTAAATCTGAATATGAGGCAGCCGTCAAAACTTTGGCTAAGCTTAATAGTGTAACGGACGAGAATATGGAGTGCGCTATCTCTCTAAATGAGAGTCTAGTGGGTGAGGATAGTTGTTGGTTGTGTTTTGATAAGGTTGATAAATGCTTTAGAACGTACCAGAGTACATCCATGTTTAACGAAGAAAAGTGTTTAGTTGTAGGCACCTTTAATATAGGTGGTAAAGGGTTTGAGTATTGCACTCGATTAGATGTGCAGCAATATATTAATCTAAGATAAAAAACAAACATAAGGGATAACAAATTTTGAACTTACAAGAATTACACGCTGAGATAATGAAGTTACATAACGCACAACGTAATACCAAGGTTATAGTGCTTAATAATCTGGTTAATTTAATATATTATTATGTAAGTGGCGAATCGCTTATGATGGACGCAAGGAAAGGGGTATTATAATGAAAAAACCAACACAGCAGCAACTACAGTTAATCCAAAGCAATCTAAGTGAATGCGTGCAAAGCCTATACCAACACATTAAGCCAGAATCACATCAACTAGACATTAATGAAATTGACGAATCAAAACACAAAGTTTACGCCGATTATGGCAGATTGTTTTCTGACGTAACGGTAAGCATGGCGCAAGGAATGTATGTTGTTAACTTAGATTTTGCATTGGATGCAAATGAGAGTAAGGCTAAGCCTGTTAAGCATATCTCTTTTAAATGTAAGTATGGTTATAATATTTTTGAAGAAATTCGCTGGCATGAGCTGCTAAACGAGAAGGTTAAGGAGAAGTTCAAAACAGCATGGCACGCAATTAATATTCAAGATATTGACACAGAACAAGAGCTTATTGATTTTTTAAGCGACTGGGACGGGTCTATCTTTAGAGGTGAACAATGAGTAAATTATCAGAACAAGATAAACAGCTTTTAATGGGTTCACTAGAATATGCAGTAAACTACTTTAATAAAGGATGGCGTGAGCTAAAAAAAGAACCTTGCATTGATTTCTCAATTGATAATCGCTTTAACTATAAGGCTAGTTTAAGTGATGAGTTCACAAAATACACTATTTCCATTATTGGCACTTCGCATTCGATAAAAATGAATATAAAGGTTGTTGATATTGAAACAAATAGTGATGTGGAAAGCTTAGGTTTCTCCATGACCATTAAATCTCTATACATCACTAGAGTTGCTGTAGATAAGTTTAGTGATGCGATATTAAATCATTTCAAGAAAAAATCAAATATTATTCCATCTCGATTTTGGGATAATTATTCTGCTGTAGACTTTTATAAAGAAAAAAGTTAGAATTTGATAAATTCACATGTAACAGTAAAACACTAATATAAGGTAGTAGCATGAAAAATAGTTGGGTAGCACATTCAGTGGTAGCTTATTTATCAAAATTGAAAAATCAAGACTTACCAGAATCAACTGTAAACAAGTACAAGGGCTTAAAACAAGCTTGTTTTATTACAGCAACAAAACACGAATTACACAGCTTGCTAGAAAAAAGCTTTAAGCTTGTTGAAAAAGACCTTTCTGCTGAAAACATTGTTAAACTGTCTGATTTATTGGTAATGATTTCAATTGATGATGATTTTGATTCACTAATAATTTCCAAGTCATTATTACGTGAACTAGGCGTTCAGCCTGTAGATGTTGATAGTAGTGTTGCTATGAATAGTGGTAATGTAAGTGTTCATAATGGAAGCACTGTTAATGTCGTTCAGCACACTAGCACCTGCAACAAGGAACAAGCACCACTAACAAAGCAAGGAAAAATTAGCCTTGTTGGTGTTGTTATGCAGATGTTTGTATCCAACCACGAGAAGCTGAGTAAAGAAAAGCAGGTGGAAGCAGCTAGTCTGTATGAAGAGATGATCAAACTGATTAACGATAAATTACCTACAACTCACTGTATCGTACTACTAGAATCTTTCCATAAGTTTATAGATAGTCGTAGTCAAGAGATGTTACTAGTTTTATTTGGTGTTTGCGATACGGTAGATATTGATACCTATAAGGATATTTATAATTCCTCTATCAAGATTTTACGTATTGTAAGTGATAATCCAGATAAAATTATTGAGTACGTAAATAACACAAACAACAATCAAGAGAAGGAAAATAATATGATTTTCAGTCAGGAAAACCCAAAGGTTACCACACGAGTTAATGTAGGTGGTACCTCAATTTTTAATCAGAACAACCAAGAAGTTGAAGTTAAGATTAATCAGGCTGCCACACAAAAAAAGCTGGATTTACAGGTCAGCCTTGATGAAGGTAATCTTATGGTTAACGGTGTTAAGATTGGCACCATCTCTAATGAAGGTGGTACAGTGAATATTAAGATTCACGCAAAGGTAGATAAACTATCTGCTGTAGGATGTGGCACCACAGTGAATGGGAATGTTAAACATCTTAATAGCAATGGTGGTGCGGTGACAGTAAATGGTTCTGTTACGGGTAGCTTTAACACTTAAGTATTAGTGTGATTGGAGGGATTACCCTCCAATTTTAATAAAATTAAAAGGAAAAATAAAAGATGAAACAACTGTTAAGAGATTTAGCAAAACTTGAATTGACCCCACAATTTCACCCTGATCAACAAAAATTCATTGCTTATATCTACACATTTTACAGTGATAAGATTCCAGTAATACAATTCAATGGTGAATATGAAGATGTTGTTAAAAACACACAGGAATGGGTTGACAAATGGATGGTGATAAAAAACACATGTGATGTAAATTTAATCTCATTTTCAATTGATAATGATGGTGTTTTTATTTATGATTCAAATTCTGATAAAGAATTAATTATCCGTGATTTAACTTTGGATTTTGATGAGGTAAAAGCTATGGTGGGTAAGTTTATTAAGGAGGTTAGTGCATGGAAAGCCTAATAAGACGAACAGGCACACACGGTGCAGATATTTCTTTCCACGACAACGGTGTAAGTTTACAAGCAACACTTTTATTTCTATGTGATGATGGTACAATAGATATGCGCATGAGAGTTACTGGTACGCTAGATTTCGTGAAGGAAAAGTTATCTGATCACTTGAACTTATGGGATAGTCGTGCTGAGAGTGGTATCTCAGTTCAAGATTATAATAAGTAACCATAAATAACTTAATCTGGGTTTTATATTGAGTAATATATAATGGATAAGAATACGCTGTTTTCAATAGTTGCTATAATTAGCATGATTGGATTTGTTTCTTACTTTATGTTTGGCAGTGAGAATTCGTGCGAGCATGTGGTTTATAGTGAGGTAGGTAATTGATATGAATATTGAGTATTTAAATAAACTAGGTTTTGATGGTGTTTATTATCAAGTTAAGGGTAATAAACACATCATCACCCCTATTATCGAAGGTAATGGTAGTTATGGGGAGGCTGTGCATCAACTATCTCCAGATTGTTTCGAGAGCTATAGTGAATTGGGGGCTAGGAATAATGTAACGGTATGGAGTAATAAGGTTTGGCTGTTAGAGCAAAAATTAAAAGAGTTAGGCTTTGAAATCCACTTCCATTACAATAGTGGCTTTTACATCCAAGTTAGCGCGATCAATTCTTTTGATAATCGAGATTTTCAATATGAAGGGGCTGATATGTTGGGTGAATATGAAAAAGATTTTATTAGTTGGATTAAGGATATTAAAAGGTTGTATTAAATGGATAAGTTAGATCAATTATTATTCAAGGGTCAACTGATAGGTATAAATATTGTTGACTTTAACCTACACAAAGATAGCATTTGCATTTGTTTGGGATCAAATGAGAGCGGGGAATCAGACTACTTTGTAGTCTTTAATGAAAAACATACACAAGCTTGTATTGAACTAGCTGGTGATTGGCTTGACTTATGTATTAAATACAATAGTGAGTGCGCAAGACATGATTTAGGGTTCACTTTTAGATATGGATACCCAATCATAACTGATAAGGATGGCTCAACTCTACTTGAACCAGAACTAGATCAATCTGAAATACATGACCATGTAAAGCAAGCTTTAGATAACAAGCGAGATAGGAGAATAATGTGCTAACAATTAACAAGAAAACAATGTACTTTAATCAGAAGAAGCTTTTTAAGGTTAAAAAATATTTTCTTTATATAGTTTTTTATGATATTCGTAAAGATGCAGATTATGATTGGATTCGTGTTCAAGATCACATAGTTATAATTGATTCACCAGAAACCTACAATAACCCGCAGCATCATTGCGATAAAAACGAATCCATCGCAAAATTATTAAAAAAAGGTGAATCCATCCTGCTTCTAACTGGGAGTGATTGGGTGTTGCAGGATATTAACTTCAGAATCATGCTTAACAATTTAGACCCAACATGCATTGATCTACCGCCAGCAGCAGAGTATTATCAGCAAAACACTGGAATCAATCACAAAAAAGTGAGAGCGTTTAACCTTGTTGGTGATAACATAGAAGAGATTAAGGTTGATAAGTACGGTTGTAACAATAAGTTTATTGATGAATTTATTGCTACAACCAATAGTATCGGTGATGAGCTTTATGATACCCTAAGAGAAACAGTTAAATGGAAGAAAAATGCTAATAATTGAAAACAACATTTTATCATTAGAAACATCGGCAATTAAACAATACATAACAAAGCTAAAGCGCGGTCATCTCTACATACTTTCCTATGAGAATTATGAAGACGTTGAAATGATTCGTACAGATAATGAAGATGTGTTGATAATTGATACACCTGAAGCGTTCAAGCATCCATCAAGACATTGCTCTTCAAACGAGCTTATTTCTCGTCAAGTTAAGGAGGGTAAGATTGTTATACTTTTAACAAATAGTAGTCATGTGTTAGATAACATTAATTTACGTGTGATGTTATCTAAAGATTTCGAGAATAAAAATTTAATCTTGGAAAACCATCCTCATTTAAAATCCTGCACACCTATAAAAGGTGGGAAAGTCAGAGGGTTTGAGTTGCATGATGGCTTAGTGGAAAAATGCAAGGTTAATCAATATGGTGTTTATTGGGATAAGTTAGATGGATATATTGCTGATTGCGAGATAATTGATAGTAGTGTTTGTTATTATTTGGGGGATAATAAGTGATGTATGGCTTAAAAGACTTTGCTGAAATTTATTTTCAAGCTGAAGATTTAGGGTTTAATGGTGTTGAGTTTAAAAGATACACTGATGTAGATCATCAAATTTCTTTAGTTTCAAAACCACATGATTGGTTAGCCTTCTCAGTGGATATTGATTATAGCGAACCTGATAAAGCTATATCGCAAGTTAAGGATTACCTAGATGATTTGGAAAATCTAATTAGCTTGGCTAATGATGAATATGGTGCTATTACCTTTGTGTATATGCTTATTGGTTGGTTCTATTATGATGATAGTAAAAATGAATGGATTAATTATTCTGATGTGAGATGGAAAGGTTTTTTAGCTGAGTATTTATCATCTAACCTAGACAAAGCTAAGGAACGTAGTGACCAGTTCGCTATATTAGGTGAAGGCGTGTTTTTTAGTAGTAAAGAGTTAGGTGGGTTGATTGAGGAGATGAAAATTGTATAGCAAATCCCTGCTATAATTAAACACAAAGCGCGTATTGTACGCGCTTTTTTATTTGGAGATTTATTATAGTGAACAGTAACACAGAAAAATCAATTTTAGACATTATTAGTAAAGCGGGTTGGGGTGATAAAAGAAATGACGAGGAAGCTAAAGATATTCTAATTGAATGCCTAGCCAAGTATCAATATTTGCTTCAACACAGTTTCATGCCTAAAACGCCGCAACATGATATATTGTATTTACTGGAACTTGTTTTGTCTTGGAATAATGGATTTGATTTTCAGGATATTCCTTATGAAGTGTTAAATAATAGTGACGGTTATCATGCTGCACGTCTTTTTAATCAAACCTTGAAAGGCGTTAAGCTAATAAAGAGATTACTAAATAGGGGTATGCTAGGCAAAAGTTGCGTTATTCAACTGCTTGAGGGGGTTTCTTATTACGATTACGCCACGATGGGTATTGTGTATAGCATAGCTGAGGATGATATCCCTATATTAATGCGTAAAGCTAGGGAGGTCGAGCGTACTGGAAACTGGTTTGATATTGATTATTCAATAGATGGTAACTTAATGCTTAGTGATTTAATTAACGACGGCTTTAATGTAAGCTTAAAGGATGGTGTGCGTACACCCAATAATACTACACCAATTAATGAACAAACTATTAATAAGAAGCCTGTAGGTGATGATGTGGAAACAAGCCACTGGACTAGCGACCATAAATCAATATCAGATTTACTCAAGGATTTAGATGGTGACGATGATTGGTAGTGGTGAGCTAAAAAACACAATCAATATTAGGTATATATGGTTTTGTAAAAAATCTGAAATATGTGAATAAATTTATATATGTTATAATTAAAGCGTAACATAATTTTGTGTTGCGTTTTTTTAATTTTGGAATATAAAATATGAGATTTAGCGAGAAGGTTGAAAAATTATTAGGTGAGCTGGATTTAAAGGCAGTGTACAGTTTCGGTGGTTATAATGATAATGAGATGATTTTAAATTTACAGGCGGATGATATATCTGATGAGAACTACGGTAGTTTTATTATTAGATGTGCGAGTGATGAGTATCTAGATTGCTTGTTATGCCCATACTTAAAGGCTATGAGTAAATTAAACAAGCTTAGTGAAAAAGCTGGTGTTGGCGTTAGATATACCTACGGGGCTGTAATACATAACAGGGTTGCAATAACCATTACAGATAAAGATTGGTGTGGTGGTTCTCATATTTTAATGGGTCATGATTTACAGGGTATCATGTCAGCAATTGAGTATTTAAAAGAGAAGAAGAAAAACAAGAGTGACTAGTAATATTCTGAGATACAAAAATCAGGATTTACCTCTCAACCTATTTTCTAATAATCCAGTATCGTTAGAAAATGTGTTAGATGTGTGTTCAAGGGGTAAAGTTGAAGCTACCATTAAAAATCACGGTGTTGGAGTTGGTGGCGTGTTAAATATGTATTTACCAACAGACCCTAACATAATAGGTAGTTGGTTAGGGAATGAATTAAAACCAGCCAGTGATTTTAAAGAAGCGAACGTTGTTATTAATTGGGAAATAAACAAGGAAAAACAAAATGACTAAAAAACACAAATATTCTAAACAAGAAAAACTAGCTCGCCTAGATAAAAGAATCAATGATTGCCAAGAACGTTTTATTAAATTAATCCGTGGCTCTTTTCAATATAACGGGTACTGGGGAAGTATCACGTTTATGGAAAATCGTTTTGGTATTTGGTCACCTGATAAAGTGCCTGATAGCTGGAAAGAACGTATAGAGAATGTGCTGCGTGAAATTGTTGCATTAAAGAAAAAACGCAAGATGATCGATAAATATAAAAAAGGTAATTCCACTAAAAAATACCGCAAACTTACCGCTAATGAGCAAGATATTAAGAGCATAGGTCACGAGATTAATCGGTTATACATGGAGTTATCATCGCTCAACTATAAAGGTGATAGTATAGTTGGTTGTTCTAAATTCTTGAGTATTCACAATCAAATAAGTGACGCTAAATCGTTGCGTGAAAAGTTGGTGAATTGCCAAAAGAGCAATAATCGAATACGTCAAGAATTTATTGATGATTTAAAGGGATCGAAGTGGATTCCTAATCCGCACAGTTGGTGCTATCAATGTTGTATTAAGGTGCCTGTAGCTGGTAAAGAAAATGGTGTTTCAAAAGCTGCACGTCAAGCCATGAAGGATGTGGAAGAGGATAGAAAGAAGTGGGTTAATCATGAGCTAAATAGTGGTAAAAGTATTCGTTTAGAGGTTAAAATGGCTGATGATTGGAGAGATAGTTTGTTAAAAACATCTGTTGAAGATCGATGTGATACCAATATTGTTAGACAGCGTGAGATGGAAGGGTTATTGAAAGAGATTAAATCTATTATAGATTATTTTAAATCTCGCAAAGAAAAACTGATGTTAAAAGTTCCTGAGACAGATGATTTAGCACCACATAGTTTTCCTAGAAAAGCTGCTAAATGGGGTGTGGATGTAGATATCAAAGGGGGCATAGATAACGCTGTTCTTAATGTACTAAATAAGGACAGCAATAAATATCACCTTAAGTATACCATCCAAGATTTACAGCAAGATATCAAAGGGTGTGAGAAGCTATATAAAGAGTTGGAATATTCCAATAAATCATTGCAAAACCCGCCTAAATTTGAATATGACTGGGAAATTGATTATCACTTATCTGTTCGCATTAAGCGTGATGAATTACTTAAGAAATACCGCACAATGGTATTTAGCGTTTATCGTAAAATGTTAAAATGGTTTCCTTTAGATAAAATAGTTATTGGGGATAAATGCGATGTAACCACCATCACTTTTAATTATGGTGGTGTGCAAGGTGATTATATTGGTAAAATTGGCGAATTTGGGGTTTTTAAGTGTAGCGGATTCGCTACTTTATTCTTAGTTAGGGTGTAATCAAAAAACTAAAACGGCACACACTAAGTGCCGTTTCACAAGTTAAAAAGAGATAAAATGATTAAAGTTAATGATAAACTATTAATATCTAACACAGATTTTCCACAGGGTGGCTCAATAATTAGGCGATGCATTGAATCAAATGATAAATTCTTTTCTGTGGAAAGAATAAGATGCGAGTTTCATCAGGATACAAAATTAAGTGTAGGAAAGCCGTTTTAAAAGGCTGTGTTATTATGAATCTGCATGAGATGGATTATTTAGAAACATTAATGGAAGTTTGCGCTAAATTATTATCAACCTATCATGAGTTAGTAGGGTTGAATAATGATATATCTGAAGATATTTTTGTTTTATATAAAAAATTAACAATGGAGTTATTTTTCTATCTTTGCAGGAATTATCCGTACACAAGAAAAATAACAACCGCCCATCACACATTAGTTGATTGTAAGTTCATAGGTGTTCTGGGTGGCTATGATGTTTCTGTATTAGATGGTAATACAATCTGCTTTAGTAAATGCGATTATTATTGATAATATTTATTTTTGTTAATTTATTTCTCTTGCATGAGAGTGTGGAGGGTATGATCGTGCATAAAATAAATACACTAAAGAGTTCAGATAAAGATAACAGTAGATTGATATTTAGGAAAGTACCCCCAGCTTGCTTTAAGCCCCCTACACATGTATCATGTTAATTATTAGCAATAAAAAAACATGAGTGGTAAAGTAATGATTAAAGTTGGTCAACACGTAAGGGTTTCCAATCCTTACATTTCAACAGTGGGTAGAATAAATAGAGAAACTAAAACGTTATTTTGTGTTTTAATCTTTGGTATTGAGGTTAGATTTAAGAAATCAAGCTTGATTGAATACGGCACTAAACTTGGTTTGAAATGCAAGATAACACTATCAGTTAAAAATGAAATACCTGCATCAAATATTGAGACGATCATTAATCGAGATGATATCTTGTGTGCAGTTGAAAGGAATGGAAAGTTATCTTTTGTTCTTGATAGCTGTACATTTAAAACTGATAACATATTAGATAAAATAGATGTAAGTTTAGTATATGATTTATATGAAATTTTATTCGATGGGGATAAAAAAGATAGCTTTATTGTTGGATTTTCTCGGCGCGGATTCTATGTTGGATATAAGAGTGACGCGCTAAGTAATAGCGATAATATAGCTGCAATAACTTTTGGTGATAAAAAAACGCCAAATATTTTAATTAATGACAATTTAAACCATAACTACTAAGGAATACGAATATGAAAAAATTATTAGCAACAGGATTATTATTAACTTCCACAGCATTATCAGCAGCGGATATTAATGATTATGCAAATACGACGTTAAAGATTGAGTACGATATATTCAGCACTCAAGAGATAGAGTTTACAAAGTCTTCTGGTAACACAATTTACAGTGAAGACTATGTATGGGAGGGAACAATTAATAATGATGGTGATTTAAATATATTTGCTTTAAATCAGAGGTGTCCAGCCAACACAGATATAACTAAGTGCTGGGTTAACTTTATATTTGACCCAACAACAAGAGAAGGAACGTATAATCCAGCATCATTTGGATATAAACATCAAACCTACTCTAAATTCGAAATAATTAGTGATTATAAACCTGTTTTTTCTTCAGAAAAGCTTTATATCCCATTGGTTAATTTTGAAAAAGGGGTTATTAAGGATGTTGTACTGGATATGAATGATAATGGTTTATTTGAAGTAAAAGAGTATGTGTTTATTCCAAATAAATAATTGACTTTACTTGCTGTGTTCATTTATAATTATCACATACATAACAACACCATATAGGTAAATAGATATGCTCAGATTAGAATACAACACAGCAAAAGAAGTTGATTTATCTCAGTATGAAAACATTAGTATTAATAGTTTAGAGGACTTGGAGTGTTTGTTCTGTGATACAGAAGGGGATGAATCTGACTTTGATAACGCGGTAAGTGAATTATGCAAGGGTGGTTTTGACCCTATTTTCATTATTGGATCTAAATGCGAGTCACCTGAAGATATCGCAAAAAAACTTGCAATTTCAACACAAAAATACCATGATGATACAAATGTATCGATAATGTTTGATACAATTTCTGCAACAAAAATTAGCTCAGTAGTACAGGCTTATGTTGATGAAATAGAGGAAAGTTACCACGATATTTGTGGGGATGTATCTGATTTTTATGGGTTGAATGGCATTATTAATGAAACCTATGACAACTACCATCAACTATGTGAAGAAGATCACATGAAAAACTATCAGTGCAGGGATTAATTAAATATGGAGGGCTGGCAACCCTCTCATTAATAACTATCTAATCTTCTTCCTCGTCCAGCTCATCATCAATAAGTTCATCTAAATCTTCGCCTTCTGGTAAAGATTCCATTCCAACATCATTGGATGTATCCTCTGCATCAGCAACAATATCTTCTGCACTTTGTTCTGGTAGCCAATCGTATAAAGATTTAATTATTTCAGCCACTGCTTCTGGACTAAATATACTTAACTCCCCTGCAAGCTTATGTAATGCTAATAATAGCTGTGGATCTGGTTTTGATTCTTCAAATTGTGCGTCTAATGACAATGTTATAGAACCTTTATAGGTGTTTATGGTGGTGGTATACCATGTATCTGCAAGCCCTAGCGCGTGATTTAATGCTGACTCTAAAACAAGTATCAGGGAGTTTATTGTGGCTTGAGAACCTGCGTTCTTAATAGCGGCTTCTGTAGCTGTCATTTTACCTGATGTAGGCATGAGTAATTGTGTACCCATTGCGTCCATTTGTCTTTCAAGGCGTTCTAACTGTTTTTCACCAATACTAATAGCTTCACCCCTAGATTCAATATATCCAATTTTTGCATCCTTCTGTGAAGTTGTATATACCTTATCTGGACTAATAACCTTAAATTGATCTATTTCACTCTTATCAACACCAATAACTGACAGCATAGGGAACCTGCTAAATCTTGCGGAGTTTTCAGTGTCACTTTGTATTTGCCAATGCTTAACGTTATCATAAGCCTGATCCTCAGCTACAGGTCTTCCGTAACCATCCCCATCCTGTCTAAAATAAAGCGTGGTAATCGGTATTCTTTTCTTATAATTATTCCTTGTTTTAGATTCCCATTGCCCATCGCCTGTTTTTGTATGGGTAACCAATACCCCTCTTCTAAACTCTCTAACTACTTTTTGTTCAATAGTTACTAGTGGGTTTTCTTCATCTTCAATTTGATTTCTTTCTATTGTTCTAACATAGTAAGGCTCCTTAACGCCAAATTTAGTATCAAATCTAATTGCTAAAACATTCATGGGGGATACCCTGCATAGATATGGCTTTATCCCATGTTCAATATCGGTTTGCATTGTATAAGGAATACCAGCATCATCATACTCTTTTTCTAGTTTACTTTTATCAGGCATTTCTGTGAATATATGAGCCACACCAAAATGATAAGCGTCATAGCAGATTTGCTTGGCAAACATGTTAATATCATTACCTTGCCTGTCAACGTTCTTCATCCACTCTTTGAATTCATTTGTTGAGCTATCATCTATCATAATCCTATCATGCAGTATTTGACCAATAAGCCTAATTGATGTTGAGCGATAAGCATTGTATAATGTAGAACTTTCTAATCTATGTCTATATTTTTTTTCACCTTCTTTTTCATTTTTAAATAGGTATTCTTCTCCTTTTTCACGCATAACTGGAGTACCGCCCATTAAGTCTTGGGTTATAATCCAATTTTTCTTATGCGCTGCGTACTCAGGACTTTCTATATCATATTCTATGCTCATATGTTAAAATACCTATTTTTATTATTAATATTAAAATATAGCGGGAGTATTATGATTAGAAAATTAGTGTTTGACGTGGAAGCAATTCCAACAAGTAATCCTGTGTTATTGGAAAAGTTTAGAGAGGAATCTATTAATTCCAAGCCAAAGCACAATACGAGAAAAGCTTTAAAAGAATCGTGGGATACCGATGATGCTATAGATGGTAGATACCAAGATTTAGTTAGAAAAACATCATTAAATCCGTTGTATGCAGAACCAATTTTGATTCATGTTTATGTGGATAACACCCATCACACCATAGATTGCTTCGACGGAGAAAATATCATGGAGAAACTTTATAGTTGGGTGGGTGATAACGTGTGTTTGAAAACAATCTGGTATGGGTATAATTCATCAAGTTATGATCTATTTTTACTTAGAAATTCTTTTATTAAGATGAATATTCCAGTACCAGAACTATTTCCAGTTTATGAAAGTAAAAGGTACTGGTCACGTAGTGTTGATGTAATGAAAATGATTTCAGACGAGAGAGGTGTTTCTATGGATAACGCGTCCTTATCTTTACTTGGTTATGGTGCTAAAACATTGAATTATAAAAAGCAAGCTATGTGTGGTGCGTTGGTATGGGATGCGTACAAGGAAAAAGAATTCAAGTTACTGCATGAATATTGTAAGCAAGATGTGGTTATAACTAACGAACTAATAAAGGTTTTAAATTGTTGAAAATAATAAAGAGACTGCTGGTATCGGAAAATGAATTTGAACAATACAAGGGAATTTATAGAATATCTACTACCGTATTAGCTTCAGATTCTTTAGATAAGAAATGCGGTTTAAATTCTGTGCAAATAGAAATATTTCCAAGCAGATGCACATCAATACCAAAGCACACCCTTGACATATTTAATGAGCTTATCTATTATGTTAACGAGGATGATAGAGATAAAGCTAAATTAAAGGCTTTAGAGGTTATCCAGCTAATAGAACCTACGTTAAACAAACTACAGGAATTATTTCCATGCAACACCTCACAGATAACGAAATGAGAGAGTTGATAGCTGAGTTTATGGATGATGCAAGCTTACATCACTCTGATCATGGTTTTCATGCATATAAAATGGGTGAACATCTTGGGTGTAAAGTTGATGAAGAAAATGTATGTATTAATGCTGTATTTAATCACTCAGAACTATGTGTGCTTGAGCCAACAACAGAGTTAATGGATTGGATTATGTCTGTGTAAAGAAATTTGTAAGATCTACACTATAATTAAAGGATGCGATAAGGTATCCTTTTTTTGTGCGAGATAGATAATGAAAATACATCAAGTTATAGCAGTTAATGAGCATGGTAATGTATTATGGGTGTTAGGTGACTTCGTTAATAAAGATAAAGCTTTACTCAGATTAAGACAGTTGTCACAAACCAGAATCCAACTATTGAAACAGCATGGTAAAATGGTAAATGTTTTTAACGAGGCATTTAGAAGACATCCTATGGGGGACAGCAAATTTCCTTTATATGGTCAAAACCACAAAATTAAATACATTAATTATGTGGTTGAGGTGTGAGCTTGTTAAATCCTGTGTTGAAATACGCTGGCGGTAAACGTTGGCTTATACCCACCTTAAAAAAATACTATAAAAAAGAACAAAGGCTTATTGAGCCTTTTGCTGGAGGTGTTTCTGTTGCGTTAGGTTTAGGTGTTAATGATGCTGTGCTGAATGATTTAAACCCGCATGTGATCAACCTTTATAAACAAATTCAGCACGGATTGGTTTGCGATATAGATATGAGGAACGATAAAGATTTATATTATTATTATCGTGATGTATTTAACGATCTTGACAATCAAAACACTGCGTATGCAGCGCAGCTATTCTACTATTTAAATAGAACCTGCTTTAATGGATTAGTTAGATTCAACAAGAGAGGTGACTTTAATGTTGGTATGGGTAGTTATTTCAATATAAATTACAAAAAAGATTTTCTTGCCTATAAAGATGTGTTTAGTAGTTTTAAATTCACCTGCACAGATTTTAGTAATGTTCAACCAAGAGATGGTGATTTTGTTTATATTGATCCACCATACCATAATTCATTTAATGGCTATACAGGTAAGGGATTTTCATGGGGTGATCAAGTTAGATTATGTAAATACGCATCTTCAATAGACGGAGATGTTGTTGTATCCAATAAAGCTGATATAGATATAATAGAGTTGTATTCTGGCAAGGGTTTTGAGTTCGTTTTTTTTGATGTCAAGAGAAATATAGCGTGCAAGAAAACATCTAGGAAAGACGCTAAAGAGGTGTTAATAATAAGGTCTGATAAGTGACAGAACAACAACTAAAGGTTTTATTGATTAACAATAAAATATATTATCTAAGGGTAATCGCTTATGAACTTTTATGTGATTATAATCATCATGATGTAGTGGATGCTAAGCTAGATTTAGATATAATATCTGGTTATGGTGATAATATTTATGATCTATCTAATGAAATGCTTGATGAAATATTTTATGGATGGTCAATGAGTTGGTTGGAAGCACTAACCAATACCGTTAAAAAGGATTGTCCTAGATGAAAGTCAGATACATCATCCACAAACATAACAACCTCTATATAGCCCAAACACTAGAATATGGTTTGGCTTGTCAGTCGCATTCTCTCTATGAATGCGACGTTAAAATAAAAGAACAGATTGAGTTTTACAGGCATGAGATCCATTATAGCTATAAAGATCCAGTTGAGATGATGAGTAGGAAGGCAAGCTGGTATGTTTACTTGTTATATTACACAGCTTACCTTACACCCATAATTAACCAGTATGGGAAATTTTATTTAGAGAGGTTTCATTTCAATGCTTAATTTTTTTAAGAAAAAAGATACCAAACCAAATGACGAGCAAATAAAAATAAATTGCATTAATCATACTATAAAATTACTTAATGATAAGATGTTCAGTCACGATGAATTTATTGTTATAGAAGGTGATCTAACTAATTCACCTGATGAAATTATAGCTAAAGTATCAGATAGAGGTCAAACTTTTATCAATCTAACTGTCACAGATTTATATAGTTATAGGTATTATCTATGGGAGTTTAAGGTGACAGTAAAAAACAACTTTAAACACTTAGGTTTTTATGATTCTATGAAAAGACCGCTGTGTCCACATTACATGAGTTCATTGGTTAAACATCTTATCTCTATAAGAGCTGATCATGGTATAAGGAGAATAACATGAGTTGGATTAAAAACATTCTTATGTTTAACAAGAAAACAGAATGCGATAAAAACCCAATCAAACCTCCATTGTTATCGATAATTGAAATCTACAATCTAATCGATAACTTGAATTCAAGATTATTATCCACACAACAACATCGTAGGTTTTCTATAATTAAAATCAATTTAGATCATCACAGTAATGATATAGTAGTTGAGTCAGGTGAAACGCTCACAGTTTTACTTATGAGTTATGATCACTCCACTCACAATGGGTTATCTTGTTTTGTTATGGATATAAATGGTGGGTGGGGTAGTGAAGTAAAGTTTATACGCTCACAATTAACTAATATGCTGCCAAAAAAGATTTTAGAATGTCATAAAATTTATACTAGTTGGGAGTATTAAATGACATTACTCAGTAAAATCAGGATGTATTTTAAACGCAACCATACACCATATCATGTAAATTATCCACCACCAATGCCTTACAGTGTTTTTGGTAAAATCATAGACAACTTAAATTTTAAGACTGCACATATAAAAAATACTGAATTTGTGGTTGTAGAATATGACGAGTGGTTTAGGCGTAATCAATTTTTAGTTAGATATAATGGTATGAGATTTTATGTTGTATTCAATTATTCATACGGGAATTGGATTGACTGCTATCTTATCGATACACACAAGCCAGAACGTACAACACAGTTTCCTGTTTTTAATGAAGATATTGTAAATGTATTGGAAAAAATGATGCTCGATTTTTGTAAAGTTAAAACTAAATGGACGTATTAATCATTATTCTTAGCTATTCACGGTCTTTATTAGCTCTAATTGGCTACGTAATTGGTTATTTGTGTTATAATTTTAGTGTTATTTAATTAAAAAAGGAGCGAGCATGATTAAACACTTAAAAAAATGGGTTGAATGCACTTTAGCAGATAAAGTTTCTTTACAAATTAAAGAATCTCTATTAGAGCAAGGCTTCACCAATATTAAAGTAGAAAGAGAAGAAAGGGATTTAGTGATAATATGGAACTATGGCTACACTGTATCCGCACTACTAGACGGTACTATGCCAGTTACATTCCTTAAAACTAGTGACAAGATTAGACTATTCCCTTGTATTAAAAATAACGATGATTTAACCACATGTAGTTTATATGTGAATAGACAAAAAGTGGGATTGAAGGAGGATGTTTTGATTGGTGAATTAAAAAATAAAGTGAATGATGTTTTATCAGGAGAATTTAATTATGTTTAAATGTTTGGCTAAGTGTGTTAGGAGTGCTTTTGAAGATGAGGTGTTACGCGGTATTCGTGATGCTTTTGAGGGTAATGGTTTTGATAATGTAAAGATTAGAGAAATTGAAAACAACATTACATTCCTTGACTCACACCATATAGGTCATAATTCATCAAGCAGCTATTACTTAGTTGATGGAATGCTGCTTGGTAAACATGTAACGATAAAATTACTAGGCAGTGTCACTACTAATGATTATTATCTTATTTTGGGGTTACATATTAATAATGAGAGGTTAAATAACATACCATCATCAACTGGAATCAATGGTATAGCTACAGATATTAAATCTCACATTATTAGTGTTAAGCAGAAGAATAATAAATCACTAGAGTTGAAGGTAGGTGATTTTATTCACCTTTTAACTAAAAGCCTTCCTAGTATCAATCCTAGTGATATAAAAAGCTGTTTAAGTGTTGGTAGTGGGTGGTTTGCAGAATATCAAACATCAGATTTTGTTCTACATGGTGATAAGGGTTTGGATATGGTGGATATTTGCCTCTATGATTTAAATGGGAAGTACAGGGAAATTAGTTTTAGCGGCAATGATTTGGAGGGTTATATTAAAGAAGCGTCATCCTTGATTAAGGATAGATATATTAAAAATCAAGACTTCCTAACCACCCTAAACCAAAAATCCCCACACCAATTCACCGTAAAAAAGGAACAGAAAGATGAAAACGGTGCGCTTTACACGTTGCAAAATAAGTGGATTAGTGGCGTGGAGGTGTGGGTTGATGAAAATAACAAAGGTATGTTTGTTAGTGACGTAGGTAAGATTGATCTAATTAATCGGGCTGAGGTGAAAAAGAACAGCCTTGTTGATATAGAAGTGATTATTGATGAATTGGTGCGGTGTTCTCGGCAATCTGTTGATGTCATTGATGAGGCGAAGGCTATAGGGGGTGTTTTAACCACTAAGATAAACGAGGTTTCTGGCGGGTGTTATTTTATTCTGGTTGATATTAGATTCGGTGGAGAACATGATGATGCTCGTTATTACTATTTCATGAGCGATGACTTGTCTTTTGTTATTCGTCACATCTCAAAATATCATGTGTCAGGTATGCGGGAGCAATATAGTATACATGATTTAAACTCTGATGGTGATATAATCAAACCAACCGAAAGAAGCCTTTCTAATAATATATTAGGTGGTCATTTTGATCTGCAAGGTTTAATTACTGATATTAAGGATATGCTAAACTAATAGCTATCAGCAGCCGCTCAGGCGGCTTTAACTTAAAGGAAAATATTATGTTTGGGTTTTTTAAAAAAGAAGTTATGGTTTTCAATTCAATAGAAGCCGAACTATTACACCACTTAAATAAAGGTAGGGTGCAAGATAGATTTATTATCAATAGCACTAGCAACAACGGTGGTCTATTGATAGATATCAAAAGCAAATGGATTAAGCACGTACAACTTTATATAAAAGATGGTCGAGCTAGGTTTGTGGGAGGGGTAACTAAAACAGACTTAATAGATGGCTGTGAAAATGAAATACACGTTATTAGCAGTGAGTTGAGCGTGCAAAACGCTGCTAAAGTAATTCTACAGCATTCGTCAAGGAGCTTTGAAATAACAAGTGATATAGAAAATACTACAGCGACCCTGATTCACAGAATGGAGTCAATGACAAGTGAGGATGTGGTTTTTGGTGGGATAAAGGCAAAAGCCGATCCATTGTCCCAACATGCTTTTCTTGTAAGATATTTCATGGTAGGTGATAAGAAAATTAAAATAAAAGAATCTAACTTTGATAGAGGTAGTTTTATGTTTCAACACAATAGATTCGGTGGAATGGCTCAACTTGAAAAACAATTAAGGAAGTTTTTATGTTAAAACATAAGGTAAAGGAAAATCTAATACCAAACCTAACCAACTTCACCCCATCCACAGCCCCCAACTGCCTGATTAAAGCAATCTGTTGTGATAGTAAACCCTACAAAACACTAGAATACAATGGCATATTCACCCTATTCTACCAACAAGATTCCCGCGACCTAGTCGCTGTGGGTAAAAAAGACGGTGAAAACTTGCATCGTTTCCGCGCTTCATACTATACTAAAGAGAGTGACGTTGAAAAGTTGCTAGAACAGTTTTATAACATGCCTGATACTGTAAATTACATGAGTAAGATTAAGGAGTAGTTAGTATGCAACAACAAGTTTTAGGTAAAAGATTATTTAATTTCATGAACAAACATGGTGTTAGGTATGAAAAACACCCGTCAAGTGACGGTAATCATCATTACACCGCACATATTATTGCTGTAGGTGATAGTAAGCTTCAAAAAAATACCACCATACCTTGTTCTGATGGAGAGCTATTTGTAAAGATGGCAAACCCAAAAACAGAAGGTGAACGCGCAAGATTGGAAAACTTCTTTGGCGTGGTAATTTATAGTGAGTTGGTTTCCAGCTTTAAAGGTTTTTAAATTATGATGTCGAAATACCAAAGAGAGATTAACTTATTAATAGGTAAACAAAAAAAACCAGTTTTAAGATTATATGATCTTGGTTTGATTATCTTTAATTTTTATAAGGAAGTTCACACAGAAACACCAAGTAGTGATATCTTCTACAACCACTTAAATAGCGCACTGGAATCTGGTGTGTTAAATAGAAGTGAATTTGATTATGATACATATCATGTCTTAGGAAAGTATCAGCATAACCCTTATGAAATAATATGTGCAATAGATGATTTTTGTTGTCTATCCCACTTATCATCTATGAAACATAACGGTTTAACACCACGTATGCCATACACTATCTATATCACATGCCCATCAAACTGGGATGAAGTGGCTAAGGAAAAAATGAAGGACGATTTGGGTGCTGATTACCAGCAATATATTAAATGTGGGTTACCTAAGTTAGTGCAGGCTATTATTCGTAAGATTGGTGTTTACAAAATAAAATACCAGATATCCAGTGATATGGAAGATAAGCATATTTCTAAACCAAGCAATGTGGTTACAAGGTCTTTCGGTATTGTTGGTACAATGGAAAACATGCTGAAGGAGCCTTGGTTATGTGGTGGGGAGCTTCATGTTGCAGAAATTTTTGAAGAGATGCTTGATGAATCGCACCCCAAGTATTGCTTTGCAATAGAAATTAAAGATGATATTGAGCACTTTAACTTAAAATATAAAATAAGTGGCACTGAGTGGTTGAAAAATTAGATGCACCTGCACACAAGAAAAGAGTCTATTGATGGCACAATAAAATATCTAAGAGAGTGTGTTATTGAGTCATCCCCATTCTACCAACCATACACCCTTGAAAGTATTAATAGGATTTTAAATTCTGTTGATGGGTTAGGTGAAAGTTTACACACCCTTAGTGATAATGAATTAAGGGTATTGTTTGAAGGTTACCTACCGAAATGGGGTTGCAGTTTATGTGGTGCAGAAGATGATAAACTGATTTCAATATTTTCTGGTAAATCTATTTGTAAGGGGTGTTTGGATAAGGCATCCTTAATAATCCATACTTAATATAGAAGCGTGTGATGGTTTATGCATTAGCGCATAGCGAGTTTCATCATAAATATGATCCTCAGCATCTGTATTAACATCATCAGGGTCAAGCTTACTTAATGGTAGGCTTGGCACTGTCCTTATCCACTGCTTACATCTATCAAATACGTAGAAACAAGACTCTTCATGAGTTGATTCTGGCGGGTGAACATGATCGCCTTGTTGCATTCTAACTATATAATCATCTCTATCTACAGATGATTTCATCATAGCCTTTAATAGAGATAATCCTATTTTACGTGAACCTGGTGACTTATCTGCTGCAACCCAATACACTTCATTTTTCTCAAAACCTTCATATAAAGAACTACCGTTATTTGGGCTAAATATTTGCCCATCAGCAATACCAAATGCGCTTCTTATACCAAGATTTTCTTCTATAGTTAACACACGTCTAGCAACTTGTGTTGTTGTTAACCTAACTCCTTTATCAGGCTCTCTATCTGGATTTGCGCACCCATAGTCCTCATATATACGAAATACTGTACCTGCTGGATAGGTTACAGTTAAGCCATTCTTTAACTTAACACTTTCGCCGTTTGAACGTGCCCACCAGCCCACTGAGTAAGGGTGTGCTTCACCCCAATCAAGAGATCTAAAAACCACCCAAGTTGGTGGTATATCAAACGCTTTAACAATATGAATATTCCTATCCCAAACATCATCTACCGCACCACCTGATGTAACATCCCAGTCACCTTCTAAGTACGCCCTTCTCTTATCTGGTGGTAGAGATTTTAGATTGTGGATGTAGTTTGGGCTGTCCTTCATTAATTGGGGGTTGTCATACACTGTTGCAGGAACATATTGACGCACCATGCCACCTTCATCTTTAGGTATGATATTTAACTCCATGTCGTTACCGCACCTATCAACAAAGTTTGATTTCACCCAGTTGTGACCGATTCCTGTTGGATTTGAACTTGATATTATTCTAGGAAAAAAACTATATGTATCTGGTAATTCAACCCCTTGCTCAGCAGCTTGCTTAATAAGAACCTGAGAACTATATTTTTCTGGTATTTCTATATTTGTCATACGCAGATTACCTTTAATTAAAGAGTAAAGCTCTTGCGGAAATTGCGTTAGCTCGTCAAACATGACAACAGGCATTTCGATCCCGTGATAATTATCATAATCAGCCATATTTCTAAGGTAACTTAGGATTATTTTACTTCCATTAGGGAATATAACCATAGGTGATTGGCTTGTTATTATTCTAACACCAAAAGCTTTTAATGGTTCGAGTATTGCACTAAAACCTAATGAACCATACACATGGTTTCTGATAACATTACCATAAGTTTTACGAAATATATAAATCTCAATACCATCAACATCTAAACACCACTTTATTGCAGCATACCTTAATAAAAGAGATTTTCCACCACCACGCGCACCACCATATAATATTTCGTTTGCAAAAGTATTAAATGCAATAATCTGCTTATCGTGCATGGGTAGATCTATGTTAGATTGGGATAGATCAATATCTACCTTCTTTCTCTTTTTTTTAAAGTACCCCATACTAACTAATCATCTTTCCTACTTACTGTTGCTGTCGGCTTTGGTGTAGTTATAGACTGAATATATTCATCACCATCAACTTCTAACATCTTCTGCATATACACATTTGTGCCTAATGCAAGCTTAGTATTGTTGGTAAGCATTCCAAATTGATTTATTGATGACATCTGCCAAGTAAGATTAACAGCTTTCTTTTCTGGATCAATACTATCTGAAACCCAATCTGGTTCTAACATAGATAATTCCACTACCTTATTAACATCATTTAGATCGTACTGACCCAATCCTTGGTGGCGTTCCAACTCAGAATGAACAGTTTTCATTGCCAACCCTAAATCTTTCATATCAGTAGGTGATATTTGGTCATCTTGGTTATTATCAGCCATATCTTCATATCGTTTTAATTTCTTACTAACAACCCTAAGCCATTGTTTTTCCCTATAAATCATTTCTTCATTTGTTTTTTTAGCTTCTTTCTGAGCGTTTATCATAGCCTGTTGAGTTTTATGTATATCGTTAGCAATAGCCCTACGCTCCCACTTCAACTCCTTTGCTCTATTACCCCACCATGATGGGTATGTACCTTTATTCTTCTCGTCCTTAGCATGATTCGCAGTCCATAGCTTACGTAAAGAACGCTTTACACCCATTTCTATATAAGTTAGTAAGTCCCTATATTCTTTTTCTGTTTCCCCTTCAATGAAACCGTGTTCCCATGGCTGCATTTTTAGTGTTCTGCTTAAAATCATAAATAAACCTTTATTTTATTATTGTCACGCTTAACTTCCATTTAATAAAATATAGTTTGATTATTGCAGACATAAAAAAAGCATCAGTTAAGATGCTTTGGCGGGTGATGGTGATTAAATTAGCTTAACTACTTATGTAGTAAACCTTATAGTTGTAAATATTGGGTTACTCATGGAATCTCCGCGCTTTAGTTCTGTTGACTTCATAAAACGACCATTATTCGCTGTGGTAACCATTGTTTTTGTTTCCTTGGTGATAATATCTGTTTTCGGCTCGCCAATCTCCTTTGTTATCTGCCCCATCCATCGGTGCTGAATAATTATTACTTCACGACCAATATTTGAATTATCCATTATTTATTCCTTGTGTGTACTTAAGCTGTTTTTATTGATGAATCAAGTACGTTCCATTTTGGAACATACTGCCATTCACATTAATTAGGTGTCTTCTCTCCTATCTATCACTTTAATTAAATTAGTTTTGTTAATGTCAAGAGCGTCCAAAATCTTCACTGAAAAGCGAAACATAAACGAATGCCATTCTAGGTCATCGTATTGATTAAAGTCTAACGTTACATTAAACGCTTTCTCAGTTGAATTACCATTATAGTTTATAACATTAGTGGTGCCGCTTACAAATATATCTGTATGCTTATTTTTAAATGTAATGTGACGAATCATACTATCATCATCAACAAAATAAGCCACCCCGCGTGACATCTGGAATTCTGGGATATCACCCCTAGCTTTGCATAGGCGATTCAAAACACCTAGGAGATGAAATGCGTTAATGTAACCTTGTTGGTAGATTGGTTCTGCACCAGCACTAATAACTAGGTTTTTTGCAGCAGTTTTTTCTTCTGTGATAATTTTATTTAAAATATCAATATCTCGTTGCATTTTATTTCACTCTGTTTGTTGATTTGTGTGACGCATTGTAGATGAGGTTTATTTTAATGTCAAGATATTAAATAACTCCCTCAATAAAACCAATAACACTATCCCGATCCTCACCCACGCTACCTGCAACAAATAATGCTGCACACATAGCCCGATTTAACGTAACACCCATATGAGCGCGTGTTGCATATAAAAATGTTGCAGCAATGCGTTTATTCCCATCTACAAAAGGGTGCTGCTTTATAAGCTCATAAAAAATAAACACCACGCGTGATTCTGTTGTGGGATATAGTTTTTTACCGAATACATCCTGCTCTGATTTAGTGAATATGCTACGCAATACGCGTTGATTTCTGATTTTTCCAAACTCAGTGCTACCGCTATGCTTTTCACGCATATTTAATAAAAATTCAGTGAAGTTCTGGTAACTAAAACACTCGACATCATTACACCTTGCTGTGCGTTCAGCAGGCACGCCAGAATCATAAACCTCTAATGCCGATAACTTTTTATGTAAAGATTCTGGATTATTTGTTGGCACATCCCACCAATCACATCTACTCATGATCTAATAAACTCCATGTATTTCTCTAAACTTAAGATTTTGATGATAACACCTTCTTTTGGCATTCCATTATATTTAGTTACACAGTATCCCAGCGGTAGATAGATGGTTTCCTTCATATTATCATCCTTTACCCACCCATAGCCTTTCTTTTTAGCTCCACTAGGCTCTGAGATTAAATCCGCTAAGTGTTGCACGACATTATGATAATCAAATTCATGCATCGTCTTACGCATGTAATAAACACCAATGATTAGTGGTTTTGGTAAATTTTCCACTAAACTTTGGAATTTTTCTTTATTTTCCAGAAAAAAAGATTTAGTGTTGCGCTCATATTCATCACACTTTTTATTCTGCTTAATACCATAACACCTTGCTAATCCAGCAGCCTGCCTTTGTGATGTGATGGTTGTACCCATCTTAAGACCTCCACGATACACAATCATTTGTGCGTTCTTCGATGATTGAGCATTGTATGGTATATGTATCATCATACTATCTTCACCTATAACATTTCCATCATCATCCAAGTGGAAAATATGATCATATAATCCACATCGTCTATCTTCACTATTTACTGTCATTAAGAACCTCTATCGTTAAAACACTAGCATCACATCTATCAATTAATTCTTGAAGAAATGCATCTTCATTAATTATTTTATTCATTTTTTTATTTATCTCGTTTACTTCAAAATCCAGCCTGTTTTCACCACCAACAAACACAAACTTAATTGGTTTTCTTAACTTAACATTGTTAATAGCAGTAGATAAATATCTATACCTATATGGTAAACTAACTTCTGTAAATTCACCTCGATCAATTATAGATACCGCTCTTTTTCTAATCTCTCTCAACAACTGAAAACTCTCTCCTTAAATCAATTTGATTAGCAAAACCACAATTACCGCAAACAAAAAAACTATGCTCATGCATCATATTTACACTTGTTGTGAAACCACAACCACACATAAACCCAACCTCAGTTGGTACGGATAACTGATGATACTTTCCACTGGAATCATAACCAAGATGAATATTAAATTTCTCACCACTACAAAACACTATTTGACCCATTTTTGATACTCCCATCCATTATATGAATTATCGACACTTTCCAATTGAAAACCCTTTTGTTCCCAATTTGGGAAAAAAGTATCACAATTATTATTTTTGGAATTAATTAATGACAGGTGAAGTTCGTTTGCCTTATTCAAGAAATGCTTGTAAACACTGTTGCCGCCTATAATCCAAGCTGTTTTTTCTTGGTAAAACTTTGATAAATAGTTTAAGGTAGATTGAAGCGCGTTAAAATCTTGGCATAGAATAACATCATCTTTAACATCCTTTAGTGTTTTGGATAAAACAATGTTAATGCGATCTTTTAACGCTCCACCATCGAGGGATTCGTATGTTGCACGACCCATTACAACAATATGACCCTTAGTTAGTTTCTTAAAATGAGCTAATTCTCCTTTAGCTTTCCAAGGAATACCATCATTTTTCCCTATACCACCATCATTATCTAATGCGGCAATAATATTCACCTTCATACCTTTATTCAACCAGCTATTCTGGTATGAAGTGATCGCAAAACGCAATATATCATTATTCATGATGGGAGATGTGATATTCTTGCATAATAAAAGCAAGCTGGGGGTAGCTTCTTCATAAATATTCCAAGTGCGATCATTATTCTGCCTAGCGAAATATTTATTACCACATAGAGATGTGTAAGTTACTATTTTTTGTTTGGTTGTCATACTTATTATACCCGCTATTACACGGGTATCCTTAACTAGGTATTATTGGGGTTTCTTGGCGTGTGAACAGGTTTCATCGTTTGGGGTTTTATCATTATGAATGCACACATAACCCATCCATGATTTGTTTTTTAATACATGATAACGGGTTAACGCAGCATCTCTTGATTCAAATGTATAAGCGATAGGTAATGGTTTCTCATGATGGGTTTGTTTAGTGGTGCCGTGTACAGTGTATGAATCTGCTGCAACATTACCGCTTAATAAAACACTAAATAGCAACAGGTGCTTTAATCTTACCATGTGGTCTATATCCTTCTAAATTAATGTGTTTGTACGTGTATGAATTTATGTTTTCTGCTTTTTCCAAAATCAGTGCAGGTAGTTTAAAAGGTTCGCGTGATAATTGCAACTCTACCTGCTTAAAATGATTAAAATAAATATGGGCATCACCTATTGTGTGGATGAATTCGCCTACCTGTAAATTGCATTGTTGCGCGATCATGTGGGTTAGGAGAGAATAACATGCTAAATTATAAGGAATTCCCAAGAAAGCGTCACCTGAGCGTTGATACAGTTGACACGACAACTTGCCATTCACCACATAAAACTGAAAAAGCAAGTGACAGGGAGGTAATGCCATTTCATCAAGTTCCCCAACATTCCAAGCGTTCACAATTAAACGTCGTGAATCAGGATTCACTTGTATTTCATCGATCACATTTTGTATTTGATCAATAGTGCTACCATCTTTACACTGCCATGATCGCCATTGTTTCCCATAAACCGAACCTAAATCACCATCTTCATCAGCCCATTCATCCCAAATTGTTACACCATTATCGTGCAAATACTTAATATTAGTGTCGCCCCGTAAAAACCATAGGAGTTCATAGCAGATTGATTTAAAATGCACGCGCTTAGTTGTTAAAAGCGGGAATCCTTCTTGTAAATCGTGACGGTACTGGTAGCCAAATACTGAGCGTGTACCAGTTTTTGTACGGTCTTGTTTGTCTATACCGTTTTGTAGGATGTGGTGTAATAGGTCGTGGTATTGTTTCATTTATTTATTCCAAAACTCATTGATACTGTGTAAAGAATCATCTCTCTTTCGCTCACTCTTGAATACCGCGTATATCTTGCGCTCACCAACATGAACAAGATAGCTTTTTTCTCTTATATCAGTTATAAGTGTTATAGCACTTGGGTTAACTATAAAATCAGCACCATCTAAGTCTTTAAAAAACACAATCACTTCTCCTTAATCTCAAAAATAGGCTTCACACCCAACGCAAAACAAATTTCATTTAATTGGGAGATAGTAATATCTATATCCCCATTAAAAAACCTAGTAACCCATAGTCCAGATTTATTGATTTTTCTGGTTAAATCAAGTTTAGTGATATTATTATCCTCCATATGAACAAGAATATCTTCAGTGAGATTAAATAACAACTCACTACGCTGAAACTCAATGTCTCTACTCATTTACGCATACCCAAGCTAGATTGAAAAAGTTACTAATAATGTTTCTCACCTCTTCGTAATTTATACAGTTATCAGGGGTTAATGTGTAGTAGCCGCAATTATCATACGTCTTAAATACGCCATCATCCACGGTGTGATCATAATATCCCATAATCATTCTTATTGATAACCCGCTATCATCTGTGTGATGACTTTCCATAAAATGAAATGGAACTTTGGTGGTTACTCCATTAGCTGTGGTAATCTTGACCGTGTAAAAACTTATATCAGGCATCACACCCTCTCCTTACTAATTATATTTAACGAAATGCACTCTGTAAATCCATTTCTATATTTAACCTTAACCGTGTAAACTTTCATTGCAAATCTCCATTATGCCAATTGAAATACTCAATAATTGCACTCCTAATTTCACGAACATTACCGCATTCACTACCACTAAGTACATACCATTCTCCACGCTTTAAGTGTGATAGTGATGGAATATTCTTTTTCGTTTTAATATGAAAAGACCAGTTATCATTCCATTTATCAATGTAGTCAATAACATTATTAAGCTCTATGTCTACACTTGATGTTAATAAAACACTAATCCCACCCATCAAACAACCTCCTCCTCACTCTCAACCAACACCAACCCATTAAAATCAGCCCAATTCCCAATCTCTTCATTAACCCTGCTATTAGCACAATAGAATGCGTTTATACAATCGCCATGCTCATTATAAAAAGCAATCTGGGATAGTTTACGGCTTTTTACGATCACAACGCTATATCCGTTTTTATAACGTCGTGTTGTTTTGTGTTTTAGGAACATTCACTTAACCTTTCTTGCCGTCCATTCAAGAGTAACCTCACAAAACACCTTAATATCTTTCTCGCAATCACTACACTGAAAAGTCACCCCATCATAATCATCAGGTGAGCATATCTCAAGAGCATCATCATGCTCGTGTCCGCAGTAAGGGCAAACAATGTATGTATAATCAACCTGCTCGTTACAATGTTCTGGCATACCCTCTACGCAGAAATCACAATTGCATTTTTCTTCTGTATTGTTTTTAATACTCACTTTAAAATATCCTTAAAGTAATTTTTCAAAACCTCATCGCCGCAATATTTTTTCAAGTCATCAAAATCTGTTGGACGTAATAAATTTAAAAAACTAGGGAACTCAGGAGCAACTACTTTACCACCAAATTCTTTTACACACTTATTAGCCGCCTTAACACCAGTGTTGCCAGCCCACGGCTTCCATTTATCATTATCAGCACAAAATATTAAGTTAACCACCTTATGATTTAATAAATAACTTTTCACTGCTGGCAGCATATTACCATCACTAAATGTGACTAGTGTTCTAATTCCTAATACGCTATTTAATGCTACTCCAGTGGAAAAACCTTCACACACTAATAGTGCTTCATCGCTACCGTATAATATATGAAAACCACCTTTTAATGTCCCATAAACTTTTTTATTCCGATCCTCTTGAACTTCCTGAATACCACATATAACACCTGCGTTATCGTAAATTGGTATTGAATAATTAGCTTGCTTTGCCAGATATAAATGCTTCTTGGCTAGAAATACCATGTTCTTATCTAAATTTTTGCTATTCATATTTGATTATGATGCGGCACCACATAAGATACCGCAACACCTAATTAACCTTTTGTGGTTCGTCTTCTGTATTTAGAGAATTTACCGAATTTATTCTGTAGTTCTTGCTTATTTCGAATTGATTGGTAATTTGTAGCTTCATCAACCAAGGCTAAAATACCGATTTTAGCTAGATTTCTGATCGTTGATAAACAGGTGTCAGCATAAAGAGTGTAGTCAACATCATCACGCAACTTATCAGAGTGGTCACGCCCCACTAACACTGCTTCACAAAAGTTTGCAATCTGCTCAACAGTGTAGTGACCAATAATTTCACCATCATCTTGCGGTAACATAGTGGCATCCATTTCACCTATCACACATTCTTGAATACCGTAATAAAAGATAAACTCATTTATAGGGTCATTAAAACAGCTAGTTAGCCCAGTTAATTGAGTAAATAATGGAGAATCAACAGGTATTAATCTTTTCTTATCTCTCAACACTGTTTCCATCTTTTCTTTAGACATGCTAAACTCCTTGTGTATGTAATTAGATTTGAGTTTTAAATACTAACATGAGTAAAAATAACATGTCAACACAAGAATCAATCAATATTAAATATCTAACAGAAAAGCTAGAACAATTTATTAAAGATGAAAGTAACACTAAAATAACAAGTCCCAATCATTTTTACATATGTTGTCAAAATATATTTGGTGCATTGAGAGTGGATTACGCTAATAATCACACAATACAATTTACAACTGATTACTTGGTGGTTAAACGCTATCAAATATGCGTTACAATTGATGTGAGCAGGAGAAGTATTATTATTGGTATCATTGATTGTAGTGAAATACCATTAAACACATATGAAAATAACGATCAAAGGAGAACATTATATTGCTCACATTCAGGTGTCCCTAATATGTTCAAAGATTTTTCCATTACTATCACAGCAATGGTTATATTTTTATCTTGCATTGATAACGATGTAAGGGAATATAGAACGTCAAAGGGTGCGGAAATTGTTGATGAATTTGTGATAAAAACAAAGAAAAGAATTAACGAGAATAAATAAAATTTGTTTTAAGCTTGACAATTATAAAGCAAATAACATAGAATCCTCAACGTCTCGTAGCAACAAGAAGAAGGAATATAAAAATGCGTGAGCCGCACAAGAGGCAGGATATAAAGCAAGCTATTAGTCACTTAGCTGCGCTTGGTTTAGATAACTCTAAAATAGAGTTTAGGTATATTAATAAAAAAAATCACACATCAAAAGCGTTGTACGGGACAATATATGAGTGTGGTGATGAACTATTAGAGTTAAATAGACAGGGTTACAATATTTATTTTGTTGTTAATGGCTGCAATGGTGAAGAATTAGGTATTCGATATAAAGAAAATCTAAGGATTAGACAGCAAATAAAAATGGATAACGCCTGTAAACCTGTTTCTGAGCGGTTAAGTGATGATGAAATAGATGATAAGTGTGATGAATATCCGTTAATGTGTGCAAATAAAGACATCACAAGTATCACATCATTATATATTGATTGTGATGAAAAAGCTGATAGCTTAGAAACCCATTTAGCAAAAGTTAACGCATACAATATTAAACCTTCATTTTATATTGAAAGCAGCAAAGGTAAAGCGCATTTCTATTGGATAGTAAAAGATTTTCCTGTGGATATGTTTACCCGTTCACAGAAAGACCTTATCAGTATTTTTGGTTCTGATAAAAAGATTCATAATTTAGCTAGAATTATGGCTTTAGCTGGATTTTGGAAACACGCGACCGAAAAATCAGAGGCTTCAATGTGTACGTTTTATCCCTATACTGGCGAGATTCACACAACATCAAGCTTAAATGAGTTGCTATCTCTAGCAGAAGCTAATGAAGAAGATGAAGAATATGAAGATGTGAAGTTAGCACCCCGCCCTATCAACAATAATTCTAATGATGACTATATGTCATTAGTTATGGATGCTTTTAATAACCAGTTTCAACTTGAAGAGTTATTACTTCAATATGGTTACACAAAGCATGGTAAGCGTTACAAGTGCCCTGCATCAACTACAGGTTTGGCTGGTGTAAAAATATTCAGAAAAACCAACACTGTTTTTTCACATCATGGCTCCGATGTTTTATCAGCAAATGGTAAAAACACACATGACGCTTTCGATGTATATAGAATACTTGCTTTTGGTGTGGGGAAGGAGTCTTGGGTTCAAGCTGTTAATGGTGCTGCTGCGTTATGTGGAATACAGAAAGGACAAAAAAGGAAGCCACATTCAACTATTGTGGATTTTTCAGTTATCGAAAAGGAACTGGAGGAACAAGATAAAAAAGATAATGAAGCGAAGAAGGTTGCACCAAAAAAAGAAAAAGCAGCAACAAAAAAGAATAAAGGGGTTGGTAGGCGAAATAACGATGTTGATCTTACGATACCAAGAAAATTTATTGATACTGCACCAGAAACAATTAAAGATGTTATTGAGTGGATGGGGGGTTCCCGCGTAAAACAGCCTGCGTTAGCAATGTTTTCAGCTATATCAGCAACAGCAGTTTTAATGGGCAGGGGTTATAGTCATGACGAGCTTTACCCAAATATTTACACAATAAGTGTATTAGGGCCGGGCATGGGAAAGGATGCCAGCTTAAGATGTGTTAAAAGCATGGTCACCACAGCATGTAATGGTAGTGAGCACCTCATAGCACCAAGTCAATTTAAGTCAACAGCAGTTTTAAGGAATTATTTAACTGAAAAGCAGCCTGTATGCATATCAATTACAGATGAAATTGGTGTGAAATGGGGTGGTAAAGATCCAATGATATCTGATGTAAAGGGTCTCTGCACTGAGCTTTATTCAGCAAGTAGCTATGACCTTGCTCCTGATGTTGCCATGTCCAGACCTGATATTAAAACAGTGGTGAAACCGCAATTTAATATATACGCTGTTTCAGCACCAGAACCACTGGGAGGAATGTTAAACAAAGAGGATACATTAAATGGTTTTGCAGCAAGGATATTTCTAGTGGGTGGGGATGAAAGTGCTAAAAAATCAGTTAGATCATATTATGATAAAGTAAAGTTCAGTGCATCCAATGTTCCAGATAAAATATCTAATAAATTAAAGGCTATTTTCAATAGAGCTAATGACGCAGGATCATCTGGAGACATGCCTGATATATCAGTTGGTGCCGACGGTGAAGCAAATGAGGTTTTTAATTCTTTCGAGATAGTGCCATCTTTAATTATGGAAAAAGATAGTGAAGGTGTTGAAACAAACGCTGATCAGTATCTTCAAAAAATGGAAACGTATCTTCATGAGGAACGGGTTGTGGGAGAATCTTGCGCTGTATCTAACATATGTTTCTCAAGATGTTATGCTTCTGGTGTTAAATTAGCAATGATATCTGCAACATTAAAGAATCCAGTATCACCATCAATATCTCTAGCTGATGCAGAATGGGGTATGGGTTTATCAATGGTTTTAACACAAAATATGGTTAACTTTATTAATGCTAATATTGTTAAGAATGAACATGAAGGGTATGTTAAAGAAATAGAATTAATCATAAAGAAACGTGGTAGCATGTGGAAGCGCGACTTGAGAGAAATGACAAAGCATATTAATCAGGTTGTTAGGGATGGAATTATTGCTGACTTAATAGAAAATCACGTTATCACATTAAAGAATGTGGTAAATAAGAACGAAGATGGCACCAGTAAGGCGGGTCGTCCTAAATTAAGATTGTATTGGGGGGTTGTAGATTAATGGAAAACATATCTTATTATAATCACGCTACATTTACCAAGGTGTTGCTATCCAAGGGGGTTTACCTGTTTGAAATAGTTGACGCTAAAATTAACAATATGGAGGATGATTCCAAACTTAGACCGTCGCTAAATTTGACGCTGAAGGTTTTGAATCAGCAGCACGATAATAAGAAGTTTATCTTTAAACACACCAGCTTGCGTTTAGAGCTGTGGGGTAGGCAGGTAATACATCCAAAAAGCAAGCTGGTTATTGATGATGATAGATCGGAAAAATATCTGGCGGCTCGCATGGACAAAGATATGAAACGTATTGGCGGTATTGCGCTAGCAAATGGTGTTCAAGGGGCTTTACCCAAGAGTGCATTAGACTATATTGGCATGAAGTTTTGCGCCATTGTTGATTATGAAAAAATAAAGAAAAATGAAGAGCAAGTTTTTAGAAATTTACCTGAAAATAGCTTTACAAGTGAGTCAGAGTTTGATAAAATTTGTTCCGCAAATGAGGATTTCAACAAAAGACATCAACCTCAAATTATTAGTGAATCAATTAAAGACGCTAATGGAAGTTACAAACGTTACACGCATTATCACTTTGGTAGTGATTTGCAAATAGGAGATGAACAGTGGGTTTAGGTATTAAAAGAAAAATCAAGTCGGATTCAACCCCGTCTTTAACACTTGTTTTCGGTGGTAGTGGTTCTGGTAAAACCGAGTTGACTCAGGCTGCTAGAAACCCTTTATGTTTTAACTTGGAGAAATCAAGACTCTACCCAGAAACACTTGATAGTAATGATTTTGATAATGTGATTAAAAATCGTTATGATATCCTTGACTTTATTCGTGAGTTAGCCAAGGTTAAGAATAAAGCGATTGATGATGGAACTGATAAAGATGGAGTTATTAGTGATGAAGGTGTGGATATATCCACAATTATCATTGACAGTTTCGATGTTATCCTTCTTGAGATAGAGAATGAAGTGCTTAATGAGTACACTACTTTAGGTGGTAACACTGTAAACGCTATTGGTGATGATTTTGGTAAGCCAACAGAGATGTTCAAATCTAAAATGAGAGACTTCTTAACACGAATGAAGATAGGTGTTTGTGAGGTTTGTGGTATTGATCTGATTCTTATATGTAAAACAGAATTCAGAAAGATTAGTTTACCAAACAAAGAACCCTTTGATGGTTATTTACCACCAGTGCCTAATATTAAATGCTGGAATGCATTAACAGAACTAACGGATCATAACTTCTTTATCACTAAAGATCCTCAGATTCATGTTCATAGAGACAACAATAATAAGGAAATCCTTGGTAAGAAAAACAAAATTGAAGATGTTGTGTCTATTATCTTTACAGATGGAACGTCTGGTAGCCATATCCCAGCAAAACATCGCAAACCACGCGTATTGCCTAGTAAGATTCTATTTGAGCACCATCAATTCCATGAAGGTGACGATCTTAATGAATACATCAAAAAAGTAAGGAATGAAAACAAAATGTTAATGTCTCAATTAATGGGTTACAACCAACAAACACAACCAAAAAACACAGAAGGAAACTAAGAAATGGCTTTAGTGGAAAACGAACAAGAATTTGATTTTGATTTAGGCAATGTATTTGGTGAGCAAACAAAAGTTAGTGACGAACCAAAACCAGCTTTAGAATATAAAGAAAGCCTTATTCCTCGCGAGTTAGGATGGCGTAAACCAGACCCTGATCTTTACCAATGGGAGGTTGGTTTTAAAGGTGGTATTGGTAAAAACAGTGGGAAAAAATGGGCTGTATTAGTATTTGAGGTTATCGGTATTCCAGAAAACAAGCCTTGGCTTGAGGGTGTTAAGGGTAATAAGATTGAGGTTTTTCTTAACTTACCATCAATGCCTATTGAGAATATGCCAGAAGGTAAGGAGCGTGATGCGTGTGAGCGAACACGTAACTTCATGAATGAAATTTTAGTGGCAAACAACATCAAACAATTCACCAGCTTAAAAGTTTTTAATGGGTTAAAAATAATTGCGTGTCTATACTATGGCGCATCAAAAGGCAAGAAGAATGTTTACCCTAACATTGATCTAAAGTCCATTTACCCTAACGAGAACTATCAAGCTAAGTACGCGAAGGGTGGGTTTGCGAAACAGCCACACCGTGCAGTATTTCAGTCGAAAGATGATAATAAGTTTTATTACTTGGAAGGATTTAATCCAAGCTTCTTAACATCAACAAGTAATGCACCCGCACCAACCACAGCACCCATTGCAACATCTAATGCCGCACCTCAACAGAATGCTACACCAGCAAATAGTGGTGAAGACTTTGATGCGGATATTCCATTTTAGGTTTAGTTAGTCTATATTGATGTTTTATAGCCGTCCATTGTGGCGGCTTTTTATTGGTTATTTAGAAGGAAATAAAATATGAATTTAATTGAAGTTAAACGATTAAACGGAAATGAAAATGAATTACCAGAACAGGCTACCATAGGTAGTGCTGGGTTGGATATTAGAGCAAATATTGATCAACCAGTGGTTATCAAAGCTGGTGAAACAGTGTTAATTGGTAGTGGATTAGCTATCAATATTGATAACAATCAAATTGCAGCAGTATTGATTCCACGTTCTGGCTTAGGTGTTAATGACGGAATTGTTTTAGGTAACTTAGTTGGGTTAATTGATTCTGATTATCAGGGTGAGGTGAAGGTTGCATTATGGAATCGTAGTAATAAAGATTATGCAGTGGACGTTGGGCAACGTATATGTCAAATGGTGTTTGTTCCAGTGGTTAATGTTAAAATGATTGAAGTAAGTGAGTTTAAAGCTAAAACATCGCGCGGTGATAATGGCTTTGGTTCTACAGGGGTGCAGTGATATGTTTATGTTATCTGGTTTATTCCTACTATTAATATCCAGCTTGTTTTTAACAATAGGTATTTTTATCGGCGATGGAATCATGGCTAGTAGTGCGGTGGTTTCTTATTTTGTAGCGTTAACTGTAACTTTTGCTGGTGCTGTATTAGCTGGTATTAAATCACAATAAATTGATTTATTATAGGTGGGTTATATCCTAGTCCACCATAAAACAGAGAAAGGTAATGTCAACGAGAAAAACACCTTACGAATTCCAAAAAAAGGCTGTATATGCTGCTATTAAATTCATACTTAATCGACATAAAGAAGAATTATATAATAGACACGGCATAATCGTATCCCCCACAGGTAGCGGTAAATCTTTAATGATTGCTGATCTTGCTGACGAGATAATTAGGAGATTCCCTAGAACAAGTGATGGTACACAAACAAAAATATTAATCCTAACTCATAATCAAACACTAGTTGAACAGAATCATGAAGAAGCTGAAACACATTTAGGTTTTCCATGTGGAGTTTATGCAGCAAAACTAAAAAGAAAAGATAGGCACCATCAAGTCACATTTGCAATGATTCAGTCACTTCACCCAAATCACAAGACGTTTCGTGATATTGGTAGAGTTGATATTGTGTTGGTTGATGAAGCTCACATGATCCCGTTTAAGGATACGGCTATCTACAGGGAATATATCGACTTTCTTTTGAAAAAAAACCCTAAAATGTCGGTAACTGGCTTCACCGCAACACCATATAGATTAGATGGTGGATTATTGATAGAAGGTGATAATAGATTATTCACCGATCAATTATTTGATATTCCTGTTAAGCTTCTACTGGAACAAGGTTTCTTGTCCCCACTTATAACACCATCACAACTTGATACATCAATGAGCCTAGATACATCTGGCTTAAAATTAAATAAAGATAACGATTTTCAAGCCAAATCATTAGCAACACTTGCTGATAATCATGTCGAAGATTATTTATATAAAGCTCTTGATGAGGCTGTTGAGCATTTGGGGGATAGAAAAAAATGGATGATATTTTGCCCATCATCAGAGAGTGCTATTTTAGCAACAAAGTATTTAAATGATAAAGGATTCTCTGGTGGGTGCGCGTTATCACCTTCGAGTGCAAAAAAGGCTTTTGAAAAGTTAGATGATAAAGGTTATGACGTAAGTAGTACGCTGGAACTAAACACTGACAAAGTTAACGCAAGAAACATTGGTAATTTCAAGTATGGCGATGCACGATTTATTGTTAACATGGATATGCTCACAACTGGGTTCAATGTTAATGAAATTGACGCTATTATTTTACTCCGCCCTACAGCTAGTCTGAGCTTGTATATTCAAATCTTAGGTAGAGGCACTAGAACCTGTGAAGGTAAGCTGAATTGTTTGGTATTGGATTTTGCAAAAAACATTGAAACACATGGTTACTTTGATGATCCTAATCTGCCGACATCTAAAGCTGGTGTAGGTGGTGGTGAACAACCTGTTAAGTATTGCAGAAAAACTGATGAAAAAGGCAAGTTTATCAAGGGGTGCGACGAGCATAGAGAAAAACCACTAAAGATTCAAACAGTTTATTGTCCAGATTGCCATATGCTATTAATAGAAGAAAAACCTAAAAATGGGGTGGTTGCTTCTAAAGCAAGCTTGTTATCTTTTGAGGAAGAGCCTATTATCAATACATATAAAATGTTGCGAATAGACACTAGAATGGTTAAGTGGGGGGGCGAGTACCATTTAGTTATGGATTATATATTTGGCACGGGTAAGGGGCAACACATAAGAATGTTCCTTGATTTCTCCTATAATGAGAAAAGACCTTGGAGCAGAGATAAGAATATTAAAGAACTCAAAGGTAAAATGTCAGAATCAGATTTTATTGCTGTAGCTCAGTATTCCAATAATTTCGCAAATGATTCCTTGGTTCATGAAGCTATAGTAAATAATGTTGGTAAAATCAATATGCCAGAATATATTATTGTTGATGAAACATTAGCGGGAAAAAAGAAAGGCGGTAAGATGCAATACGCTAAGCTAGTTAGGTTTATTAGTGAAGAAGATCTTAATAAAGGCGCAGGTTAAAATGAAAAACTTTTACATCAAGATTGATGATAACATAGGTTACAGCTCGTTAGATGGGGGTGATATTAAAAAATACACTGTAGAAAAAAGCCCACCACATGTGATTAGAATAGTTATAGGGATACTGGAACAGCTTGTTGATGGTGGTGATTTAGGAGATGTTACTTTCCACACAAATAACAAACAATTTTTACAGCAATATGTAGCAATATACAGGAATAAAAGCGGATATTCTTCATTAGGTTCTGATGTTAATCTTATTAGAAGATGGCAGGAGCTTAGTATTTTTATTGAAAAAATGAATATAGGCTTTAAACCAGTTTCTGATAATGTGGTTAAGGAGAGAATACCCACACCTGATAATATCGACATATTCACATTAACATCAGATCAAATGGGTAACGTTCAATGTGTTACATGTGTTAATTATGGTTGTGACGAATATCAACAGCAGGATAGGGAGTGGAAAAAATGCCACTACTACAAAAAAGGCAATATTAATAAAAAGGAAAAGATAAATAGACTCTATGAGCAATGCTTGATGCGTGACTTCATTGTTGATAAAGATGAATTTAAACGTGATGTATTAGGAAGTAAAAAACCTAGCCAACGTGTAAAAGAGGTTTTAGGGGTGCTGCATGAAAACGAGATTTGGTTAACCAAGGATGAATTAATGCAGGTCACTGACAAAGAATTGTTGAGGCATATTTATATTCTATGTGAACACCAGCTTGTTTTATTATACCCAGAGCATTTATCTGATATCCTACAAGATGAAAAAGACTTACCTGAAATGATAAGTTATACGCAACACAGGATAAAAAATGACATATTAATTGACTACACGAACAATAAACGTTACTGCAATGATATCGCTGTAAATATTAAACACATTCCAAGTGGAATAGTGTCCTATTGCCCAAACTAAGGAAGCAACACTAAAATGACTAAATACAAGAAAAAGAAAACTAAAACATTTAATAGTATTAGGGTTACAAACCCAAATAAGAAAACCTACAATCAACGAAAGAAAAAAGAAGCTAGGCGCAAGTTAATAAACCACTTAAAAAAGGAATTTACGGTGTTTAGACGTAATATGCCATTATCAGATAATATTGGTAGTCAGGTTGTAGCTTATTTTAAAGCAAACTTGAGTGAAATTAACTTGAACACAGTACGTGCAGCCATCGTTGGTTGGAAACTAAGAAAGGAGTACTTAACATCTATACTATATATAAAAAATAAGTATAACCTAGATTTATCTATCTGTGAGCCAGTGGTGGAGAGGGAAATTGAAAAGGCTAAATTTATTTTAGCAAAAAAATATCAAAAAAGTGATTGACAACTTACAACACTGTTTGATAACATACTTAACACATAACAAACAACACAATATATTAGGATTTAAATATGAAACCAGTTAAAACAAACATAGCATTCGATACTAAATCAAACTCAACTAAATTATTTGCTGATTTATGTGCTGAAGAAAACATATCATTTGGTAAAGGTGTAATGGAATTGATTTTATCATCACAGGTGAAAAACAGGAAACCTGATTTAAATTCAGTTAAAAAACTACCTTTAAATCCATCATACAAAAAAACATCTAAAGCTACATCGGTTCAATTAGTTATCACAGATAAGGAGATGTTAAAATCTTACATATCACTCAAGAATCAATGCAAGAAAGAATTAACAACAATCCCTAAGAAAGTGTTAGAATTAATTAATGATTACCTAGCAAGCCAGAAAAGTGATAACGAAAGTTACACTATCAGTCTTCCAATCACACTAACACGCTCAAAGCTATCTAATAAACAAACTAATCAGACCTATGTTTTAGATGATAAAGGCAACAAATTCAAAACGATTGAAGACCTTCATCAAGCAAAAGTTAAGGAAATGGTTTCCAGTCTAAGCATTGTTAGTGATATTGATCGCTTAAGTTTTGAGCTTTGCGGTATCTACACTAAAGATGATATCTTGTACGTCACACCACATGGTATTTTTACATCAACAGATCAACCAAAGAAAGTTGGTGTTGATATTTCAAGTGATTATTTAGAAAAGAATGTCACTTCATCATTATGGTCTAAATGGTATAGTGTTAATGGAAAACAGAAAGGTTATCGTAAACTGCTTGACAAGTATTTATTACAAGATTTTATTGTTAACCCAGATAAGTATCAACCTATCCCTGATATCAGTTATTTGCTTGTAACACCTAACGGAGTTTTTAAAACATTAAGCGACGCTGCATCAAAAGATGACACGCATCACACACGTAAAAAATTACAAAGTGCTATTGAAAGTGAAAACTACCCTCGATATTTCAGAGTTGGATACAAAGACGTTGACTTTGAATCTTACAAAAAACAAATCATGAAATAACCCTAAACCTATATTAAGGAATATACCATGCCAACATTTGCAACAAACGAAGTATTAGCAGAACAACGCAAAACTGATTGGAATTACAAACCAGACTTTAGTGGTTTAAGTTTAAAGCATATTAGCGGTGACATTAATCCTTATGATATTTTGGATGGTAAAAAGCAAGTTGATTTACTTGATTGTGATGTTAAGTTAAGCAAGCTTGATGTGGAATACATGCCTTTACCAGAAGTTAAAATAATGCATGATTGTGATCCTGAGTTGGTTTGTTTGGTAGATGAATTTATTGACATCTACAAAATGCGCGGTCATTATCAACCAACTGATGATGGCTGGATTTATTAAAAGCTTAATTAGTTAGACTGCAAAAAAACCTCTTAATTGAGGTTTTTTTATACCTAAAATTTATTGCTGCCTAAGAAATATTTCCATGTTTATGTATTTTGGTAACACAACTATATCTTCAACCTGCATAACCAAATCATCATCAACAACCACAGTTCCAACCTGGATTATTTTGTTGGAATCATTCTTATCTTTGATTACGTTCTGTAGTTCCAGTGGAATGGAATCAAAATTAACATTTAACTTAAAATCTGATACAGAAAAATTAAAGTCATTCATCTCCTTCTTGGTGTAGTTAAACCTCTTAGCTTTAAATTCATAAGACTGCACACCTATCGCTTCCTCCTTTCCTGTTTCGATATTAAATGTGCTATCTTGATGGAATTTTAAAACGCAACTATGATCAAAGTTACTAAACTGTTCATGCACTATATCACGCGCATTATTGAATACTTCCAATGGAATCGGCATTATGGAATTCCTTCTAAAATATAAAATATAGTGGAATATTCCATATTAAATGGAATTCTATAATACAACTCATTGTTATATAAGCGATTCCATGTATAACGATTCCGCTACAAAACCATAAGTAAAAGTTATGGAATTTAATTCCATAAAAATATTGACTTTGGAATTGAAAAGTTGGTATAATTCCATGCAATGATCTGTTAACAATATTGGAATCAACTTTCAAGTGTTGGTTGCTTCCAATATAACATTTAGGTTTATTTAATGTCAAAGAAAAAGACAAATAAGAACCAGCAGGTACCAGTTAAAGATAGATCATGGTTTAGGTTGTTTTATGATAGATGGAAACGTGATTCCAAAATATTTATAAATGATATAAGGAATTATTCCAACAAAGCTAAAAGCGGGTTTAATAATTCCACAAGATATGGAAAATTCCTTTCCATAGTTGATGTGGTACTACATTGGCTAAATGTTATACTACTGATGCTAATCGTGACAACTGTGGCTGATATATTAAAGATGGTAGTTATGATGTTAATTGCTGGTGAAAATATTGGAATTTTGGAATTAGTTAGAAGGATGATAATGTGAATAAGATGGTTTTATTTGTGGTGGTACTTTTAGCTCCATTAAATTTATCTGCTGATAATAATGTCGATTGTTATGATGAAATTGGAGCAATGCTAAGGGGTTCTATTGTAGCTTTTGATGTACGGAGAAGTGCTATAACACAAAGCGGATATAGTGATGATGGTAACCCAATAAAATATGTAAAAGGGCTAGCTGGTTATCATAGTTCCTTAAGTGGAAATAAAAACTTTAAAACTCTTTTTTCTGAATTTCTCACTGGTTTATATATGGGTGTTGAAGATAATATTAATAGAGTTAAGGAGAATGATTTAGGTGCTAATGATGAGAGGGCTACAGTAAAGTACTTAAATAAACTATCAGAACAAATAAAGGCTGTGAAATGTGGTTAAAAATTGTATTAGGGATTTTGTTTGTAGCATGGGCATCCTATACATTTCTGAAATCAAAAAGTATTTATGGTGGAATATTTAGTGTTGGGATGCCATGCATCCTAGTTTTAGCTGTATATCTTGCGGGTGAAGATATACCACATAAGATAAAGGTTGAGAATAAAGAATGGAAAGTTAAAGTGATTGATAGCGATTTATCCAATTTAAAAAAACAGATTGCTTTAATTGAGGATAAAATGAATAAGATTAAGAACGAGCACCCACACTTAACACCAGATGTGATTGATGCTGCCTTGGTTGTAAAGGATTCAGCAAAAGGTAGATTATATCAAGGTGATCAAAAGGGGAGAGCGTTAAACAATGCAATCTATAATTATGCTGGTTTACCAGAATATTTTGAATTAAATCTAAAGAAGAATAAATTAAAAGCTGAGTTAGTGGCTAGACAGTATGGTATTGACCCAATATTGTTTCATTACCTAATCCATAAAGAAAGTATCTTTTCCCCAAGAGCTATTAGTAAAGCTGGTGCAAGAGGGTTAACTCAGGTACTACCATCTACAGCTAAAGACTCAGTAGCTAATGGTGGTTGTGGTATTGATGATGCCAATAAGCTATTTGATGTTGATACCAGCTTGACTTGTGGAGCAACTATATTCAAGCACTTATTGGTTATTTGGGATAAAGAGTTTCCATCGGATCACGTTAAAGCGGTTAGACATGCGTTAGGTTCGTATAATGCAGGATTACAAGGTGTGAAAAGAGGGGCACTAACAAAATACCCTGAAACAATTAATTATGTTAAAACTATTACTAACAACTGGTTAAACCATAACTTCAATAAAACATTAAAAGGATTAAAAATTAATAGTCCTGAAGCATACGAAGGTGGGAAACATCATCTAGCTATCACTCATTTAGCTCACAAAATACAAAAGGATTTAGGTGATAAGTTGAAATGGTTTAGTGCGTTTAATGACGGTCACCATTGGAAATACAATAATAATAGCAAGCATCGTAAAGGATTAGCTATTGATCTTATTATCACTAACAAACATAAAAGCAAAGAGGTTACGGATATGATAAAGAATTATTTTAAAGGTTTCTGTGAAACAAAGCGTAAGGGTAAATGTGTTACTGTGTTGGATGAATACAGGTTCCCAAGTAGTAAGGCAACAGGTGGGCATATTCATGTTCAATTTTATAATGATAGTATAGCCGACGAGTGGCTTAAGTTAGAATCAACAATTAATTATTAGGGGATTATGTAGTGAGAAAGAAGTCTTTAAAAGAAAGAAAAAAGGATAAAAAATTAAATAAAGTTAGCATAGGTAACTTTATATTAGGTCTTGGTTTAGGGTGGATTGAAATACAAGCTTGGTCTAAACTATCATCAAATGAATTTGCCGCTCAGGCAATTTTTATTGGTATGGCTTTATATATGGTGGTTTATAGACCGTACCTATTTGAAGCTGCATTTAAGGCTGATGAAGATGGTGAATACTTTTTTGCTAGTATATATAAATTTATCTACTTTTCCTTCTTTGCTTTATCAGTTATGGGTATGTTTATTTATTTTGGAGATGTTTACCATACATCAAATAAAGAAGCGGCAGCCAACTCGGTAGAAGCTAAGCTGGCTAGAATAGATTTAGAACAGGCTAGGAGTGACTTAAAGGATTTTGAAACTTTAAATAAATCGAAATTAATAGATATTGCTCAAGCTAGTCAATCAATATCAGAACTTGAGTTGAAAAGAAAGTCATTATTAAGTGAGCAAACAAAAAAACATCAGGAGGCTATTATTGTGTATAATTCTATTTTAAATAAAAAAGCCAATAATAGTGCTGGCGAGTTTTCCAGTAAACTGGTTTCGGAAATATTATCTAAGGATGGGTCTTCAATAATAAATAAAGATTTTCGTGGTGTTGCTAAAAGGTATCAGGCTGAACTACAACAAGCTTGGTCTGAAATGGAATCCCTAAACCCAGTTAACTCAAAAAACCCTGATGTTATATCTATTAACAAGGATATTTCGAGTAAATCGTATTTATTAACGTTAAATACTAAACACCAAGAATTGAAAAAAGAGGTGAATAAGGCGCAAAAAAATGCTGTTGTTAGTGGCGAATCTGTGGGTTATGGTGAAAGCAATAATAACAATAAAACAAAATATGAAGTATTTAATGACTTCATTAATATATTCACTGGTATGGTAGGTATACATATCAATGAGTTAAGAACATCGCAAGCTTTGCTTGTATTTGTTTCTGTGCTATTTATCGTTATTCATTCTATGGGTGGAAATATGGTACTTCAATTGAGCAAAGCTGATACTAGTCGGAAAAAGAAAATTAATGAAAATACTGTGCTGGACGATACAGTAAGTAAAGTTAGATCATGGTTTTCAAGGACACGAAACACGAAAACATTATCAGGTAAAACAGTTGTAGCTCAACATGGGAAATCTAACGCACCTGCAAAAGCACAATTTTGTGGTAATATAGAAAGAATCTCTAATAAACCTTCGCCTGAGCCAAGCCGTGGTATTGGTTTTATGGCGAATATTGATCAAACTCCTGCTGTACGTATTGAGCGTGGTAGAGGTAAATACTCTAATGAACGGATATTAGAACTTAAACAAATGGGTTTAAATAATAAACAAATTGCAGAAGAAATTGGAGCATCACCCCAAACAGTGGGTAGACGTATCAAATTAATGCAAGAACAAAATATTATTGGTTAGGTTTCCACAGGGTTAAATATTTAGTTTAACCCTTTTTTATTTTTTAAAGGTAAATAGGTTTTTATTATGGAAGAAAAGTTAAATTTTAAAGTTAGTGGGAAAGAACTTAGTACCGCATTAAAAAAGTGTGTGGGTGTCACTGGCGGTGAAGGTATTAGTGCTAATGTTGCATTAGTTGTAAGATCTAACAAGCTTACCCTGCTTGCCTTGAATAACATAATGCAAGTTTCAGTGGATGTAGGTATTATCAATAATGGTGGGAAATGGATAGATAAAACTGTTAATGCAGATAAATTACATAAGATTGCACAAAGTAATGTTAGTGAATTTATGGAATTACATGATGATAATGGCAGAGTAATCGTAAATTCAGATAGCTCTACCTTCTCTTTGGAAACGTTACCTTTCTCAGATTTCCCAGAGCTTCGTGATGATGTTGACTCCAATACAATATCAATTAATAGTGATCTCCTTTTAAAGATGATAAGTAATGTATCCTTTATTATAATGAAGAATGGAGAAAAAAACTTTTACTCTTGTGTTATGTTAAATGCAAAAGATAATTCAGTTAGATGCTCTGCAACCGATGGTCATAGATTATCTGTCACTGGTTTTAACTTGGCTACAGGTGATTCTAATGATAACATTGAATGCTTAATACCTTACGATTCTGTAGGTGAATTAAGTAAAATGCTATCATCTTGCGATGGTGATGTTGATATGAGGTTAAGTGAAAACAATGCTAGTTTTAGCACACCTAACACAAAAATAATAACTAGAATGATAAATGAAAAGTTTGCTGATATTGAGCTTTTTATAAATAAACAATTTAATAGTATTTATAAGTGCAAGAGAGCTTTATTATTACAAGCCATTAATAAGGTGAGTATTGTTGCACTTGGAGATAAAGACCAACGTTCTCAGAGATTGGTAATCAACATGAGGTTAGATGAGTTTGATATCAGTATGGCTAATTCAAGCAATGAAAAAGCTAATGATAATATTGGTGTTGAGTTTATTAGTGATGGTATTAGCTCAATGACTATTGGTTTTAACTTTAAGTATTTAAAGCAAGCTTTGTTAGCAATAGATGATGATGAAATTGTAATGAACTGTGATTCCCCTAAAACATTTGTATCAGTGCACGGTTACACTAACAAATCCGTGAAGCACATCATTATGCCTATTCAGATTTAGTTGAACATTCAAGTGTTTCGTGTATAATAATTGATTGATGTTTGTAATAAATTTATTTATTATAAGCACTACATTTAATTAGCTTACCGATAAATAAAATAGGTGTTACCTTTTTAATGCAAGAAGAGAATATGAACCACACAAAAACAAAACCTAAGAAAAAACAAATTACGATCCATATAACGAGAGTCAGTGAGCAGTGGAAGGCTGAGTTTAACGGGTGTATCAGTTATGGGGATAATGAGATTGATGCTGCGATTAATGTATTAATAAATGCAGATGAACCTGTTGGTAAGGGATGGAGACAAAAGATTGTTGAATGAGATTAAAGGTAAAGTAATCACCTCTATTGATATTCTTGAGGGGAATCATGGAATTGTTGTTTATTGCAAAGATAATTACTATTGCAAGATAAAATCAAACTACAAACAGCAAAACAATGAAGGTGGATTTATTGAGAGAATTTATGGGGATAAGAGTAACCTTATCGGCTGTGTAGTGAAAGATGTTAATCATGTTAAAGGCGTTAATAGTACTGGTGATAAATGGGAATACATTGACCTAGTTAGTTTTAATGAGGTTCATGATTTCAATATTGGCATTACAATTAGATTTAACATGGGTCGCGATGAATTAAGTGTTATTACATCTAACGCCTATAATGATCTAACTGATATTTTAACTAAGTATGCAAAAAAGAATTCCAAGAATATACCTTTACCGTTGGAATTTACTGATGGGGTGTTAAAAGCTAAGTGCTACCATAATGATTATGGTATTAAGTTCCATGTATCAGTTACACCTAAAGAAGATAACGTTAAGAGTAAATGGAATCCAAACCTCAAGCTCAGTGATATTATAAGTTCAGGTTACGAATGGAATTTATCTATTGATAAAGGTGATTACAATGAGTTAACTAACTCACACTTTACACCTGAAAAGTTCATAAAATTAGCCAGCAAGTTGAGAGATTATGCAGCAGGATAGTTTAAAAAGAATATTATATACCGCTCTTATTCAAGCGCAAACAATTTTTCCCGCACTAGATATCGAACTACAAGAACTGTTATCGTTAACTAAGGGTAGCAAGACGCTTGAAGATGTGAAGGTTGTTTTGAAAAACAATAACCAAAAGCTTATTGCGGACTTATTATAAATGAAAAAGGAATTAAATTTGAAACCAACCACTGTAAAAGCTGCATTAGAAGACATTCTAAATTACACACCAGAATACAAACCATCATTCCGCGCTCAGCTTGTTTTTAAGCGTTCTTATTGTCGCCCATATCTCAATGATTTTGAGAAAAAGAAAGATGTGGTTTTAAGAGTACTGCGGCATCAAAAGTGGCTTTGGGAACGCGCATTAGGTAAGGAGTTGAATAACTCGCAAATCATAGAACTTGTTGAGATGGGCAAGTTAATCATGGAAGGTAAAGCTGGTGTTAGTGGTAGAACGCTTTGGCTGGGTGGTACTGATTTAAGTAAGTTGATTGAAGCAACGCAATTCAATTGCGCCTTCACCCAACTTAACACTGTTTATGATGCCGTTGATCTATTCTGGTTATTACTACAAGGATGTGGTGTAGGGTTTAAACCTGAAGTTGGAACACTCACAGGATTCAAACGCCATATTAATGAAATTGAAGTGGTTAGAAGTACGCGCAAGGATAAAGGTTATGAAGATAACGTAGAAACATTTAATAAGAAAACAGGTGTTTGGACTATTAAAGTAGGTGACTCTGCTAAAGCATGGGCTAAGTCTATTGGTAAATTATTAGTGCATAGATACCCAGCTAAAAAACTGGTGTTAGATTTTTCAGAAGTCAGACCTGCTGGTGAACGTTTGAAAGGGTATGGCTGGATTTGTAGTGGTGATGTATCAATTGCCAAAGCATTTGAACATATTGCTCAAATTCTAAATAAGCGATCAGGTGAATTGCTTAAAAAAATTGATATTTTAGATATATGTAATTGGCTTGGTACAACATTATCATCACGACGTAGTGCTGAAATTTCCATCATGGATTTTGGTGACGAGGAATGGTATTCTTTTGCAACAGCTAAGGAAGGTATGTATGAAAAAGGTAATTCACATCGAGAGCAGAGTAATAACTCTTTATTATTTCATGATAAACCGACGCGCGATACATTAGAAGATATTTTCAATCTAATGGTTCGAAGTGGTGGTTCTGAACCTGCATTCTTAAATGCTAAACATGCTAGAGAACGTGCTGAGTGGGCTGCTGGCTTTAATCCATGCGGTGAAGTTATTCTTCCCAATAAAGGCTTCTGTAACTTAGTTGATGTTAATGTAAGTCGATTTATTGGTGATTCTGCTGGGCTGAAACGAGCAATTGAGATAATGTCACGCGCGAATTACCGACAAACATGTGTTAATTTAGATGATGGAATCCTACAGGAAGCTTGGAATTTAAATAATGACCATTTACGGTTGTGTGGCGTTGGATTAACTGGAATTGCAATGCGTGATGACTTATCATGTTACGAATTGGAATCACTGCAACGCCATGCCACATACCATGCGTATAAAATGGCTGATGAACTAGGAACACCGTACCCTAAAAACGTTACTACGGTTAAGCCGTCGGGGACGCAGGCTAAGTGTATGGACACAACAGAAGGGGTTCATTTACCACTTGGACGCTATATTATCAATAATATCAAATACAGTATTCATGATGAAATGTTGGTAGCGTTGAAAGAAAGCGGTTATGAGGTTAGCTCTCTACCAAATGAGCCTGAATCTGTGATTGTAGCTGTACCAATTGAATATGATAATATCAACTTTACCAACGTTGATGGAATGGAAATAAATATTGAAAGTGCTATCACTCAATTGGAACGATACAAGAAATACATGCGGTATTGGTGTCAGCAAAATGTATCTGTTACTGTTTCCTATGATGCTAGTGAGGTGCAGGATATTGTAGATTGGTTTATAGATAATTGGGATTTCTATATTGGTGTTAGCTTTATTTTCCGAAATGATCCAACAAAGACAGCCCGTGACCTAGGTTATAGCTACTTACCACAAGAGGTGGTGACCAAAGAGCGTTACGAATCATATAAGGCAAAGCTTAAGCCTTTTGATATTGATAACTACGGTGGTGATATTCTCGATGATGACGAGTGTAAAACTGGTGTATGTCCAATACGTTAGGCTAATCTAACCTATATTTTAAAGGATGCATAGATGTGCATCCTTAAACAAAAGGAATACTTATGAGCGACTATAGATATAGAACTATACACAAGTTAACAGCAACACTAACAAGCGGTCAATTGAACAGTGATAGAATTTTTGTAGCTACAGAATCACTTAACGGTGATAGTGGTAAACTATCATATAATGGTAAAGACTTTTCTGATGGTGAGTTTCCTCAAGCCTTAAAAACAAGCGTGGAGAGTTATTATACCGATCCTAAAAACGGTGCAAGACTACCCAAGGGTAGCACTATTACCTTATACACAAATAAGGTTAAACGTGGTGTGTTAGTGGTTGATATTAAATATGATTACCCAGATAAAACATTTAAGTTTCTAGCATGGGATACTATCAGGTTTTATGCGGAAACATTTGGCTTTAAATTACCTAAGCAATATGGTATTGGTTTATTGCGCGATATCTTTAATCCTAAAGTATCTTTATTTTACCATCCTCTTGTGGGGGATGGGGTGTTTTTTAAGTATTATTGTTTGAAACCAAAGATTGAGAGCAAAAATAAAGTTGATAAGGTAGAAGATAATTAGAGAATAAAAGAAGAGGGGTAACCCTCTTTTTTTTTGATTAAAACTTGACATAAGGCACCAAACAATCTAATATTATAACCACATACAATAAAAACAGGTGTTTTTCATGAAAAATTATACAGTATCTTACACAGATTCATTCACAAACAATATGCTTATGACGCAGGTTAAAGCGGCATCAGAATGTGAAGCGTTAATGGCTGGTATCCGCAAGATGTTAGCACCAGCACCTGATGGTTTAACTGGGTTTGAGGAATGCAACTCACTAGATGAAATGAAACGGTTGGCTTTTGATGCTAACATGGTTATTGGTGTTCTTGAAAATCAAGTTAAACCACTTAACAAATATACCATGTCTTTCGCTGACTTCCAAGTTAAAGACTCTTCAATTGAAATTGTTATGGCTGAGAGTGAGTTTGATGCTTTTATTATGATGGCATCCAAGCATTATAGTTACGATGAAATAAAAGACTGTAAATGTATTGATGAAATCGCAGAGGTTCTTTATGATGGTCATATGGAGATAAGATGTATATCAGAATAATTTTTTTAACCAATTGGGAAAGCAAACAATGAGTGGAAAAAGAAAACTAACATTAAAACAAAGTCGTATTGCACAGAAATGGTTAGGGTATTTATTTCTCGTAATGACTGTATCCGCTATAGCTGGATTTTTCTCTGTAAACGGATTTATGAATAGCCTAATTATGGTGTTTTCAGCACTGATTTTTGGGTTTATATGCTTATCAAAAATAGCTTATTTTTTAGCTACAGATGCAGAACTTCAACAAACTCTTGTAAATAATGAATATAAATTTTCATTAATCAAGAAGTATGTTGTTCACACTAATATTAATGGTGGTGAATAATGGATCTTAAAACCTATACGGTGGCTTTGTGCAATTATCCAGAAGAAAATATTCAACAGGTTGTTGTAAGTGCTGTAAGCGATCTGGATGCTTTGAAGAAAGGTTTGTCAGAAATCGAGGGTGCTGGTAGTTGGTTTATGGATGCTAATAATATTGATAAAATAAAAAGTACTGCCTATATTGGAGACTGCGCTATTGGAGTTATCGAACACCAACAAACAGCATTCCAGAAACGTCAATCAAAAGAAGATGGGTTAGGAATGCTGGTGGATAAACGACCAAAAGAAAACAAATACGCGGTTTCAGTTTTTGATAAAGAAACACTTAGTCATGATGTATCTATCGTTGAGTCACACGATAGTTTAGGTGCGGTTATGAGAGGTGTGCAGAAGCACCTAACCACAGAACAAGTGGTAGATATGTGTGATGGTTACCAAAATATTGATTTACTACTAGACTTTCTATTTGATTTAGCTCTTAGCGTGGAAGTTAAGAAAATAAATATCTAAAGATATTGAAGATAGGGGTGTGATTCCCCTATTTATTTTTCACCTTATACCAGCTATCAATAATTTCTCTATCACTCTCCATTCCCTTATCAAATAAGTTACTCCCACCTTCTATGACAAAATGCAATAATATAATTGCAATATAAACCACAGGATCACCTTCAACAAGAAATACTATAACACCATAACCAAATAACATTAATAAAGAACCAACTACTTTTGCTGTTAAGCGCAGCTCTTTAACTATTTTTATCTCTTCTTTCGTTAACATACATAAACACCCTTTAAATTAAAAAAAACGACCCCGCATCACGTGTGAGGTCTCAGCTACTGTAAAGTAGGACAGATCACCGTTACCAAGCCATGGACTAACCTTTGCAGGCGGTGTGACACAGCGTTTAATGCCTCTGCTACGTGTCAATTAATAGGTGAAGCCATTCATTTTAAACTTAGCACCACCTACCCATTGGAATTTAGCACCATCTAGCCCCCTATACATATCTATCTTCACAAAAAAACCACATATAGACAGATCAATATCATTAAGTAATCTATCAATTTCATTTAAATTAAAACCAATAACTTTTCTATATAGGTGCTGACCTTCAAAACTACAGTTTACAACCACTTGATAATCACTACTGTTCGTTCTAAAATCAAGGCAACAATAAACCATTTGTTCGGGATGGGTTATATATATCTTGTTTTTAATTAAGCTTACCTGACATAACTCCAAACCCAAACCCTTATTACGTATTCGTAGTAAGTAGTTGGATACCTTTTTATAAAGCTCCTCCATTATCAATGCCTAATCAGAAAACCTGTTACTTTTCCACTTGTATCTGTTTCCCAGTAGCATTGATAACCAAACTCACTCATTAACTTCTTACTAAGTAGGTGAGCAGCAAGTTCAGGCTGTTGTGATTTATTTAGTTCCATAACTAGATTACCATCATCATGAGCAACAGAAACCAATTCACTAGATAATCCTCCATTACTATAATCAACCTTCACCTTGCTAAAAACCTCTTCCAAATGAGATGCTGCTGTATTTGCACGATTCATGTGTGCATTATACTTGTCTGTATCTTTAAATCCTAACATTATATACCTCTTAAGCTAACGGTGTTTTTTTACTGCTTTCAGTTTCAGCTAAAACACCTTTTACAACATCTAATTTCTCAGTTGACAAATTTATCCAGCCAAGTGCCATGAACGCTGTGAACCCTAGTAAGCTAGCAAACCAAGGCGACCCCGTGATAAGGTGGTGTATGCAAAAGCAAGCTGATGTGGGGAGGATAATTGATGCCCCCAACACAGATAATTCCAACCCGCTTTTCTCTTTTTTAATTTTCTCAATATCCATTATTTTATTCCCCATTGAATGAATTTAATTACTAATGATACGTACTGTTATACTAACTTTTTATTCCGATAAAAAAGCCAGCTTGTAATAAGCTGGCATGTAAATCAAATATTAATAATCAAACGACCTCTCATAAATCTTAATACCGCATTAAACCTAGTTTCAGCTCAACTTTAGACTTAATCCCAAGCTCATCCCTTAAAGAAATTGCTAAACCTAAATTATCTGACAGTATCCAATCTGTATCTATCGATGTAGCGTCTTCAGTAAGAATAGGGTTTATAAGAATATAGAAATCATACTCACCCTCACTCATTACACGTGCAATCTTACCATATCGACTATTATTTAGAGCTTGATGCAAATAATAGTCGATAATTTCATTATCAGATTCTTCTTCCGTATCAACTTTGGATCGAATCCATTTCACTATTTTTTTAGAGTCAGTCTCATTAATATTAAATCCATATCCTACCCATGCTTCTACATTAGTACTCATGATCATGAATCTCCTATCTAATTCTCGCGTTCATTTTAATTCCTAATGTGGATATAACATTGATATTAACTTAAGCTTAATAATTCCCATAATACCAGTATATTCCCTCCATAAGAATCCTTTACTAAATCGTGTGCTCATGCTTAATAGGTAAGACCTTTCCCTTATGTCTGCTTTGGATAATAGAGTATACCAATGTATCTCTTGAAACGTAGTTCATGTACGGCAACATCTCTTGAAATACGCTTAACGTCATCTATACTTAAAACGCAATCTGGTATAACTTCTCTATTGTAAAGCCAAGCCTGCCAACCATTATCTATGCGTTTAAATAATATTAAAAGAGTTCCATCTTTGTTGTTAACTAACATTTTTTCATCCACACTCGTATCATAGAGGATATGATCGTTGGGTAGTTGGATTATTCTTTCTCCCACACCATCTTCTGTTTTAGTGTAATGGATAACCTCTTTAACCTGTTCATATTTCGGTAACTCAGATATTGTTGTGGCAGCAATGGTAAATACAGTGGCGATTGTTACTACGAATTCGACATGGTTATTACTAACCGCTAGTGATGCGACGATAACGCCAACAGTGCTTATGATAAATAGAGATGGTATTAGTTTTTTCATTGTTTTACCTGTAAAAAAAAGACGATCAAATAATCGTCTTATCAGTTAATTACTAAAAGAAACCTAGTATCCCACCAATTGGAGCAATAAATACTCCTATCACCCTTGCTATTTCCATCCCCCCCCCCACTCCCCTAATGCTGGGCTATTAAAAATAGCAACAATATTCATAACCCAACCAACAACTAATAGTGCCGCCCCTATAAATATTGAATTAACAACTGTATTTTCATTAGATTTCATAATAAGACCCCTAAAAGAATAAAACTTACAATATAATTATACACTATTACTTTTTTAATTCTCTGATGACTCAAGTAAAACTGTATTATCTAACACTAAATAACTTTGATATGAATAATTTATTCCACCAATCAGTAAAATAATAGATATTGATACATCATTCAAAGAATCTCTTTTTTTGATAATCATTTATCGCTGTTTCCTGCTGAAGTCAGTTTCCGCATATCCTCAGATCCGCTTTTAATATACGGCGACAACTTACTTATTATTAATGACAATAAATAAACTTTTATTTTTTTACCGCCAATCATGTAATAACCTTTTATATTACCGATACATGATAAATCAGATTTTTTTGTATAAAAAACCAAATAATATAATCCCTTTATACCGTACCCATCGTTATCCATAAAATGAACACTTATTTCCTGTTTTTTGCGACCTATAAAAACATTAACATGGAATTTAATTTCAGATAAACTTATACTGTTAAGATCGGCTGTTAATGCATCACTTCTACTTCTTGACCACTTCATTTAATTATCACTCCCATACCTACTTACCATTTCAATAAACCTCGATAAGTTTATTATCCCCAAGCAACCATACGATCGTGTCATACACATTATCTTCATTCATACCATCACCATAAATTCCATGTTCGCACACAAGCTGTTTTAGAGTGAAACAACTATCTGCCAACCTATTAAAATCTAGCCATAATACACTCTCATCATTATTATATGTTAATATTAAATCACGCCCATAATCACCACCGAATCTCCACGATAAACCTTTACCGCTAAAATCTTTCTCAAGGAGGTAATTTATTCTATTCTTAATTGAATTCTTACTGTAATCTGACAGAAACATTGGTTCTAGTGAAGATACGTGATTGCATTTACTCCATACAATCTCAATTGCGTCAAACAATGTTTCAGCACCATCAAATAAAGTGTTAACCCCATGTAAACCATAAAAATACATTTTATCTATCTTACATTGTGGAGATAAACTATTTTCACTGCGTATAAGTGTTAACTCATTACCTAAGAATGTGTAAGCAACTACGCTTAAACATGTTTCCCCGCGCTTATCAAGAAGGTAAATATTAATTTCTATACAATCATCATTAATAATCACATCTCTCATTTCTACATTTTTAAATCTATAACACTTATGTCTCCCACATGCGTAAAACCTTTCTCCAATTGTTCGTAGTATATTTCTTTTAAGTTGCATTATATTCACCCTAAGTAATAATAAGGAATAAGCTCATAACCGCCACACCCATTAGAAATATAAACATCTTGTGTGACGCGTGTTTCTTTGCACATCTGGATAAAATGACATGTATTTAGGCTAGACATATTCACATAAATTATACTGTAACCACCATCATCACTAATAGATTTTAAGATCGATCTTAGGTGATCAAGATTTATCTTACTATCACCAATTATTTTAACGCTTAAGCTATTTCGGCTAACCTTGTAGACTTGTATATTATTATCTTTAATTGGTTTGCCATCAACCACAACCCAATCATTAAAATCACAACCCCCACAATCAAGAACACAAGTGGCTTTAAATTGCTCGTCACATCTAGCAAGCATTATTTTATTTTTTTCTGGCAACTGTTTCCCACAATTTGAGCAACTAAATGCAACTCTCCACAACGATAAAAACATAAAAGTATTCCTTGTTAAAATCAAGATGGTGGGCACTACCCCACCAGTCATTATCTAACCTTTAATATTAATCAGTGGTTTAATATGAGCCACAATATCAACCAACTCAGATTGGGCAGCCATCACATCAAAAATATTTTTATATGCATCAGGTGACTCATCAAGAGTTTTATCACTCACTAGTGCCTGCACACCATTCATTTGCTCCATAAACTTATCAACACTAAGTTCACGACGCGCCGCTTTACGCCCTAATACACGACCTGCGCCATGAGATGATGATTTTAGGGAATTTAGGTTACCTTTACCGCGCACAATAAAAGAACCGTCACGCATATTCCCCGGTATAACACCCATCATACCGTCCTCAGCATGGGTAGCACCCTTACGGTGAACCCATAAATCATCTTGCAGTACAGCATGATTATGATTTCTATTAATAATTTCACTAAAGTCAATTTCATAACAAGACATATCAAGGCTTTCTGTAATCGCGTTCACAACACGAAACATCATTTCTTGACGATTAGCAAGAGCATAATCCAAACACCAACTCATATCCTGAATATAATCTTTACCATCTTGTGATACAACATGTTTACCATGATGACCATCTTTAGCTTTACCCTCTGGGTGAAATAATTTCATATAATGAGTAGCAATACCATGCCCCACACCGCGACTACCAGAATGAATTACAACCCATACATTATCTTGTTCATCATATCCGATTTCTATAAAATGATTACCACCACCTAAACTACCCAACGCTTTTTTGTAGTTCTTACTCTCCGCTATCTCAACACCTTTACTGGTTAACCCATCAAGTGAGTACATTGTGTCAGTGGTATTAATTTTAAACCCTACAGGGATATCACGATAAATTACATCAAAAATATCCTTTGCGTTATTTTTTACAGCAGTTACATCTATACCGTCAAGCTTCAAAGCACACATACCACAACCAATATCGTAACCAACCCATGCGGGGTATATAGTATTATTTGTTGCCACAACAGCACCAATAGGTAGTGAGTAACCTGTATGGGAATCTGGCATTAGCGCACCTTTAACTACATCGGGTTGCTGCATAGCAGATTCAAACTGTTCTAATGCGCTTTTTTCCAAAACTTCAGCGTAAATCTTTATTTCTTTCATTGTTATTCCTGTTTAGTTGTATTTATGATACTCATAACACATAAGAACATTATATTAAAGCGGTACTAACCACCAATTAACTCGTTAAACTTTTGCCAAGCACCAATAAGAGTTGTTTTGTTATCACACAACCATGACTGAACCCCATTTATCTCGATGTTTGCCTCACTAATGACATTGATATCAGTGTAACATTCGACAGCGTCATTCCAGTTAACTTTCAGTTTTACATCGTTGTACTCTATTTCTAGCTTAATATCTTTTACTTTATCTCGTTTACCATAATAAAATGATATATTAATATCTTGTTCATTATACTTTTGAATAAAGTTATAAACATTACGGTAAGCAAGCATCTTAATAATTCGATCGCGCGAACCCTTATACCACAACTTTGGTGTTTCTGATAATGGAGTATTGAATCTCTGATCTACATACATACCCTCATCATCACATACACTTAAATTACCACCAAGATAATCATCAACCAAACCATTCCATTCACCACTAATTTTATCTTTTCCATCAGTGTTGTAGCTTAAATATATAAAGCTATCATCATCATAACTCAAATCACAAATTACTTTAATATCAAGAAAATCTCTATCCTCCACAGTTTCATGTTCAACATCAATACTAAATACAATATCACCTTTGAACTCTAAAAACTCTTCTTCAACTAAAGAGAGAATCTCTTTACCTAAACACTTTGATAAATTACTGTACAATTTTAGGATTCCTATCAATAAAAAAGCCACCGTTACCGATGGCTATTAAACTAATTACTCAACAAAGTGACTATACTTACTACAATAAATAGCAGCCCATTTAATATCCACCCCTTCGTATTCTGGTAGATAATTTGCGGTAGCAAACGCGCCATTAGATTCAATCATGTCTGGTAAATAGAATAGGATGAAAACAAGCTTGTTTTTATCTTTAGATTTAACCTCCTTTGCCACCTCATCCATCTGCTCCTCTGTGGGTAATTTCCCATCAATAAGCTTAACATCAACAATATATTCACTTTTATTATTGTTATAGATGTTACTACCATCACGAATAGAATATTCGATCATACTTTTACTTTCCTTTTAATAAATTAAACTTAGCTAGGCTCTCATAAACCAACTTCATTCTATCACTATCATCTAGTGATAATAATTTACTTGCTAAACCATAAACATGGTAAGACGCATAAGACACAATAAAGCATACTGCAAATACCATAACCTTTAACTTAAAAATAAAAGCTAAACCTACAATACCAGATGCTATCATCAATCCAAGTGATAAACTTTTAGTAATTTCAAGGTTACCCTTGTTTGTAACAATATTTCTAATATATTCCATATACATCCTAATTTAAATTAAACACCAGCAATAATCAACTTCTCAGAAGCGCGGGTGACTGCTGTGTAAAGCCACCTGCCATACATATCTCTATCACCAAAACCTTCATCAATAATCAACACTTTATCCCATTGACTACCTTGTGATTTATGGCATGTGATAGCGTACCCAAAATCAGTATTAATGGTTGTTTTATACAACCCCCTAGGAGCACGCGCACCCTCTCTCATTGGTTTGTAATTCGGGGTTGCTGCTAACTCAACATTTTCATAAACAAAATTGGAGTCTTCATCAACAAGTGTAGCTCTAAATAGCCACTCTTGCATATTTGTAACGCCACCTCTCATATGAGCAATTGTACCATTAACGATATTATAATTCCAATTATTTCTTAAGCAAATAATCTTTTCCCCACTCACAGGAAACATTGACTCCAAGCCGTATTCATTACGAAACCATCTATTCGTATCTCGTTTAGTGTTATTTTTTCCACATAAAACCTGATCAGCAGACAACCATGTATCACGTTTAATCTTGTTTTTAGGAATCTTTGCCACCACATCACCCCATTTACCCATGGGTAAAAAACCCTTCTCACGTACCAACATGGAGATGTAAATAATTGGAGAGTCTAAAGCCTGTCTATGAATTTCATCAAGAAAGAAATCTGGTTCTTTATCTTCAAAATAAGCATCTCCATTTACTGGAGGTATCTGCATGGGGTCACCTGAAACCAAGACAGGTGTGTTGAAGGATAAAATATCACGCATCATTTCTTTATCAACCATACTTACCTCATCAAGAATTAATAGTGAGGCATCGACCAAGCTAGATTTAGCGTTTAACGTAAAACACGGATCATCACTTATACCATCATCTTCTGTTTCTTGTAACTTATAAATCAATCTGTGTATTGTATTCACATGTCTACCTGATTTATTCATTAGCACTTTGGCAGCTTTACCAGTGTATGTGGCGAATAAAACCTTTTTTGTGTTAAGCTTTAATTCATCTAAAACAAAATTCACAATAGAGGTTTTACCCGTCCCAGCATAACCAGCTAAATAGAAGTAGGGTTTATCCTTTTTCTGGTAATTAAACCACTGGGAGATGCTTCTGATAGCTTTATTTTGTAAGTTAGATGGTGTTATGTTATTCATAATTATTTGCACTCGTTATTATTTTCACAGTTAAGATACAATGAATGTTTTAATGCGAGGATAGAGAGTGATATTAAAAGCATAATCGCCACTACCACCAGTAAACTGTAGAAAGACCATATCATACATGTTATAGCTATTGAAGTTAATATAGCTACCAATATAGAAACTAAACCCCTTTCAACTCTAAACTGTTTACATCTATCATCATTCATTATATCGTAACTCATTAATCTATAATATCATCTATTTTTTCAGCCAAAGCAAAAATAGATGATATTGCCAAGTGAAAACTACAGTAAAGCAGTGTCGCCCCACTAGCGCATAGAGAAATAGCACCAACAAAACCTATAATATAGCTACCTGTTGATACAGCAGAACTTAGTACGCTATAGCTAACCATGCTAAATAATAAACTTGATGCGAACACACTTAGGTATTGTTTAGGGGATTCAGAGTAATCCATCATAAATAATTCACCTTTTTAGGTTTGAGTAAACCCAAATTATAACACGTTTTACAGCAACACCACATGATTTCTTATCTACCATAGTTCCCGCCTCCTTAACGCTTGATAACAAATCTTTAAACAACTTATCATCCATCTTAGTTACCGATCCCAAAAGTTAGTGCAGGTTCTAATATAACCTAAAATAAAAAGATTCACTGCAACACTAACTAAAAATGCAGCTTGACCACCAACGAATAACGCATTAACCAATAAGTTAATTAACAATAGAATAAATGTTATTAATAAAACTTTACCAACAAAAGATTTCATAAATCACCACCATTAACTAAAAATAAAGCAACAATAAACACTGTCATAACTACAAAGATAACAAACAAGGTTAGCGCACCGTAAAACAACATGCTTGATAGCAAAAGCAAGCTATGGTAAGACGCTAAATCAGATAAAGTATAGAATAAAACCCAACCAATTAGAAAACCAAAATATATTCTATGGAATTTTCTAACGGTCATTAGTGCTATCACCTTCATAAGCAGCGGACAATTCTTTATCACTCAATGAGCAAGAAAATTTATGCAGTATAAAAACAAAAATAGTTAAAGCCACCATTAACGCCGCAAAACTTAACGTAAAGTAATAGATAAGCATGTATGGTGTGTACATGCATAGCAGGAATAATAAAATTGAAGATGATGAATATAAATACATATTCATTTTAGTTTTAGCTAAACTTTCTCTTACCCAGCTTGCTTTTAAATTATCGGACATCACAACTACCTCCAGTCAGAAACAATATTGCTAGCATCTGGTAATGATAAGCAAGATGTTAATTGAATATTATGCAGCATATACCTATCCACATCTAAATCACAATCAAATAACTTAGCTGTATGCGCATTAAGACGAACACTATCAACACTACCGCGTTCAAGTTTAATCATGCCATTTCGATGTAGACCCACGCGTATAACAACTTCATCTAATCCAGTGTATTGGAATATATCAAATCCAAACAAAGCACCGCGGAAAATTTGACCGATATTAACTTCCTGTATTTGATGAAAAGCACCAAGGTTACCTTTTTTTACAGTATCCTGCACTTGCTTTTTATATCCACCTTCCTCTTCCAAGTTTATGCGTCTATATAGTGGCGGTAATAAACTTGGGTTATCATCAGTAAACACCGATGCTCTTAAAGGCATGTTAAGTAGATCGCGTTTATAATCCTTACTAGGTAATACAACAGTGTTACGCATAAAACCAAGTGTGGAGCACAACCCATACATTATGGCGGTGTCTGATATAACACCCTGTAATGTTGTTGTACCCCCCTGCACCATCAAGCTATGATAGCTAAATGGTGTTAAAGTTGTAGCTTTAATAGGTGTTATAGTATTCATTACTTAGAACCAAACCAACTATCAAAGTAATTATCAATAACAGGTTTACTTTCTTGGTAAGATTTATCAAGATTGTTATTATCAAAATCATGTAATAATTGAGTAATGTGATTTTCAACCGCATCACTATTTAAGTTGTCACGATAGACACCACTTAATTCTGTGTGAATCTTATCCTTCACTTGCTCAACACTTAAGCTATTCTCTCCACCAAATAATTTAACCAACTCATAAGGTGAGCATAACGCGCTTTCATAAGTACCCCCATAAATACCAACAACATGAGTTTTAATATTAGTTCCTGTAACAGAGGTTTGCCCACCATAAGCACCAGCAACACCAATACTAAGGAGTAAGTGATCCAAACCAATCATAGGTAAAAGTTTACCACGGGTTGATATCACTTGAACCATTAATGTATTAGGACGGATAAAATGTCGTGTGAACAAGCTGTTACTATTCTTTTTTACTTCAGAGTCAAACAGACTACCATCCTCTGCTGCTGCATTATGAAAACTACTATCTACACACAATTCTTTACGTTCAATACTTAATGCATCAGAATAATTTACCGCCGCCTTCACAGATAAGACACGCCCATCCTGTACAACTGAGTCACCAAACACCAACGTATTTAGATCATAAGCTTGAGAAGGTTTTTCTCCTTTTAATAAAACCGTTTTATTTTGTGAATGCTTACCCCCAACCCCTAAAGCACGAAGCACTTGCAATCCGCGACCTTTTTCAGGATATTTAAATTTATTGGGTACACCACGAACATGAGATTGACCATTGATATCAATATCAGTGATTTCTTCTTCTGCATTACGGAAAATAACAGGTGCAATAGCTTCACGAATCAGCACAATAGATAAATTAGCTGCATTTTTTAGTGAGGGCTGTATATATTCCTTTTTACCATCCATTTGCACGGTTGTGGTTATAGCATCCAAATCAGCTAAATATTTTTTAAATTGTTCCATTATTAAACCTTGTTCTCTTGTTCATTTCTTCTTTCGTTTGAAAGTCTTTTATGTTCCATAATAAATGACATTCTAAATATATTCTTGATGCCGTTTAACTTTCTCTGGCTTGGATATCCACCATTACAGATACCAAACCATATATTTTCCGTGAATAATTTAGCAAACTCTTCACACTCTTGGATTAAAGAACCACCTTCACGACTAAAACTTGATGCTAATAGTTTTTTATCCTTTAATGTTCCCATTAACTTACTTAACACCGCACTAACGATGCTTTCTTTTTCGTTCTGCCCCACCTTAACGCAACTGGTAGCAGCTTCAAAAGATAACATTAAGCACATTTGCTGATACATCACACTATCAGTGTAACTACAATATTTCTGTATACGAGTCGCTTTCTTTCCAAGCTCATGTATATCATTACTTCCCATAGATAGAATTTCCTTTCTGTATTCATTCTCTATTTCAACACTTAATTCATGCTGATTAAATAAACCGCAATCACCACTACCTCTGATAACGCACCACATTTTACATATGGCTTGAAACTTAGTGGCAGGGGATAGATAGTTGCTTAAGGCATCATAACCCAAATCATGATATTCAAGTACTGAACTAGCAAACTTTAACTTCTTACTGGCATCAACACATTGCTGAAAATTAATTGATTGCCCACCAATAAGTTTTGAAATTATAGCTGGCATAGCATCATATGTAAAGAAATTTTTATTTTTATATGGTAACCCACGGAATATATGCGTGGGTCTGCCAGTTCGTAGTGCAGCATTAATAATCAACCTTAACTTATCAACCTGATCCGCTAACTTAGGTGGCATTAATTCAAAACGCGCCACACGAATCATATTAGTATGAATATCGAAACTATCAAATACCTTACCTTTTTTCTTTTCTTGTCTTGCTAAGTCAAATACTGAATAATGTTTAAAACCATTATTATGGTTAAAACCACTAAACCCGCCTACACCAACTGGTATTGATATATTGGTTGGAACGCCGTCATTTTTCCCGCCTTGTTCCATATGGGCTATTGTACGCAATCTGTGTTCTGCTATAGATATAAATCCAACATTTGTTAACGCTTTAGCTGAATTAAACACCTCTGGTCTATTCTCTCTACCTGAAAAAGCAGATACTTTTAAACCATGCATACCTGTTTTACTGTCAATACTTTGCGACATAGGAACATGTTCACCTGTAAATATGCACCGACCTAGTTCATCATTATCAAATGATTGCATCCTACCATTAACAAGATTATCTATATAACTATCAACCGCAATAGATACTTGAGCACCCATACCAGTGAAGTTATGTTTTAATCCTGCGTAATTATCATCACCATCAAGCCATTTATTAAACTCGACAAGCATTTTTTCGCGTAACTGTTGGTTATCTTGAATTAATCCAGTGAAGTGGATAGCATAAATAATACGTTCTGTCCTTTCTTCTTTAAATTCACCTTCTAAACCCATAGATTCAAAACCAATATCAATTAATTTATTCACACGCTCAGATGTGTTGATGCACTTCTTGTTATCTACAGTGAGGTTTAGCATTAATGAAATCAAACACATATCAGCAAACACTGTTGAATTAGGTATGCTTTTCACTGAAAAAAGGTGTTGTGTTGCCCCTGCTGACTTAGGATAATCAGCAGTTAAGTTTATTTTTTGTAATAAACTATCAATATCACTTCTTAAGTTTGATAAATCATCAACATTAACACGAAATAAATCAGCTTTATTCTTACTTGTTGCAGAAACATCTTTATCCCCAGACAAGAAGTCATAAATTTCTTCTGCACAAGGCTGCCCATTACTTAAGCTAGGGAATCCTTTTGCTGATACATTTAATTCTAAATCAAATGGTAGCCTTTCTTTACAAAGAATGATTTTAGCTTTACTAATGATATCATCAGCTTGTTTTTCTGGTAATAGGCATTCTAAGTATCCATCGCTAAATTGATTTAGTAATGGATATTTTGATGTATTGTCAACACAAGCTGTGGTTAGTGAACACACAAACTCTTCAGTCAGGAATGGTGTGTGCGGCGTGTGAAATGAAACTAATTTATATGTTTCATTAAATAATTGCTTGGTTAATACGTTAATGGCATCTAAATCAATACTATCCATAAATAAAAGTTCATTAAGCTGATTTAGTTCATCTTTAACTGGTAAACCATTATCATAGACATCTATTCCATAATTAATCAGTGTATCTTCATCACAAGAAGTGACGTAAGCTTGCTTTATTAAAGCCAATCTAAGTAAGGATAACTTTTTATCTAAACCAAAACCCACGGCTAACGGGGTACAGTCAATGTGCGTACCCTTGTTAACTTGTTGAACTTGCTTATCAGATAGTAATGATATTCTCTTCTTACTCTCCTTCTGTTTAATATAATTTAGTATATGGAAATATATCCGTTCGATATCTTGCAGCTCCATCTTAGTACTCACTTAAACCTCCAAATCCCATGCGCGTTTTTTCCCCAATCCCTGCATACCAAGCAAATCGCAAATCTTCTTCACTCCCTTGCAACACTAAAGGGGCTTTCATACCAATTACAAATGTTACATTACCATTACTATTCTTTTTAATTGGAATATAAACACTGTACTTTTCATTACTACGTAAGAACAAACTGTCTACCGATACCAATAAACTAATATCTCTGTCAGCTAAACGCGATAAACGCTTATTGATCGCCGCAATAATATCAAGATCTCCAAATTCAGAATACCAACTTCGATTCTTTTTATCCTGCTTGCGAATAGCCAAAGGAGATATACAATTAACGGATAATGTATGCTGGTTAGGTAAGATGGGGTCTTGTACAATCTCAATACCTGAATTAATAAAATTCACGGTATCACCAGTTAGGGAACGTGTATAATTCAGATTAGATAAACTAATGCCACTCAAAAACTTTGATAATTCTGATGATGGTGTCGAGATAAATAGAGACTTCACTACATTAATGAACTCCCCGTTTTCTTTTTTTGAATAAGATTCAACAGCAAAATTCCAAGGCTCTGACTTATGACCTATGATCTTACTTTCCTCTACACCAGTTTTCAAGAACGCTTGGACTACTGCATCATGCACAACATCCAAGTATTTATACTCCACCGATTTTGCAGGTGGTGTTATTTTAATCTTCAACATTTACACTTAAACCTTATTAGGGATTTGATATTAGAGATAATATTATTGCACAGCATCATAAGCTATGCAATCAGTTTTTACTGGAAAAATAAAATTATTTATAGAAATACTCTTTGATTAATAAACCAGCAGCAATAAGAAAGCTAAGCATAGAAAGTGACATAAATAAATATAAACCAGTTGATTTTAGTGAAAATTCAACCGCATAACCTGCAATCACTGTAATATAACCAAGTAGGATGAATAACCATATTTTCATTGTTTTTTATACCTTTACAGGTATTAGATGAATAAAAAAAGATACCAATAATACAAGAGAAATTAGCTCACCATAATCAGTGAGTTCACCAATAACCACTAATAAACCAATAAAGAAAATTACAGTTGAAGGGCGTAATTCTTTTATCACTCTTTCATCTCCAATAATTCTTTAAGGCGACGTTCAATTTCATATAAAGCATTGAAATCACGATAACCCTCCTCCACTTCAAATCTAAAGCCGCCAATAATAGTGAACTGGGTATATCTCTGAATGATGTGCTTATGTTTATCCACAGCATCATTGTAATGACTGAAACGGTATCTTTGACATTCATGAAAACTTAAAATAAGTTGGATAGTTTTATTAAAGAAACGAACCATCTCACCAAAAGGCATGGGATCGTCAAGGTAGGAAACAATACCATGATATCTTTTCCAATTCTTCGCGTACAACTCATACTCAGCTACATCCATTTTTCTTAAATATTTTTCATTTAACATGTTATTTACCTGCTAACTCAATATCCTCTTTAAAACCACTACCACATTTACTGCATGATTCTGGAACTTTATCCCACTCTACTGTTTTTGTGAATTTTCTGGCCATTACTTTTATAGGTAAAATCATAAAGATGAGTAGGGTGAGGGATAAAAAAGTGACTAAAGCTGGCCAACTAAAAAACTACCACAACACCCCAACCTAACCCATAAAATACAACTAATACTAGACATTAAAATCAATATCAATGCAAAAACAAAGAATAATATCACTTCATCTCCCACAAATCATTAATAGCACTAATAACACTTAACTCCCTAGGTTTAACCCAAATATCAGAAAAACTTTCATCAGTTATAGAAGCTAAACCAGTAATTTCACTTAGCTCTTGTGTCTCTGGAAACTTATCTAAATCAATTGATAAGGTGTAAAGCTCCATATCATTAAACACTAAAGAAAATGTTAATACAACCCCTGATACAGAATTATTTTGATAGCAACCATCATACTCTATACGATAATTACCAGCAGTGTATTTTTCTTCAAGTAGAGATACAATAATATCATTAAGATAATTTGATGCTGAAATCATTAACTCCCTACGCTTAACTCTATTTCTTTTCCCCACACCCATGATAACGTGATATTCCATGTCAAGACATCGTCTTATAACAGAGATTGACTTTAGTTTATCTTTTTCTACACTCATAATCAATCAACGCTTATATCATTTTTTTTCAAATATCCCTTAATTCTATTTTCACTCATACCCTTTGTAATATGCAACCTAACACCAGCTCTCACGGATAAAAACGCAGCAATTAAGACCATGGCAAAACCAATAACCATAAATACATTGTTATCAGATTGATTACCAATAGTTAAAATAGAAGCACCACCAGTAGTGAAAAATATATTAGTTATTAATGCTGACTTCCATCTATCACGCAACCCTCTTTCCTTCTGTTTCTTAGGTAAACCTAAGTTACAACTTCTCCTTTTGAATCTAAATTTATGATTAACCTGTTTAGCCCCGCTTTTAATGTATTTTCTATCACCCATATCAATACCACACTCAAAATTAATTATAAAGAACCTTAAGTATACATACCAATAAACTAAATATCAATATTTATAACACAATAAATTGATGTTATAATGGGAATCCAGATAAACAAACAGAGATTAATATGCATAAAAATAGAATTCAAGAACTAATTGAATATAGAATTAATCAACTAATGCGAAATAAACCATTGTATCAAGATGATATAGATATAATATCACCATCAAATTTAGCTGAATGCCAAAAGAACGCATTAACCACGTTACTGACAAACCCTGTTGGCATTGTGAATGGAAGAGCTGGACGCGGCAAGTCCACATTAATTCGCTCATTAATACAGAACATAAAACGCAAAACAGACAACCTACATATATGCTCTCCCACAGGTAAAGCTGCTAACAGGTTGCAGGAAGTTGTTGGTCTAGCGGAAAGTGCGGAAACAATACATAGACTCCTTAAATACAGAAGACAAAGTGGAGAATGGGGGTTCACATATAACAAAAGAAACATAGCAGAACACCTGAAACATGTGGTAGTTGATGAAGCTGCAATGGTTGACGGTAGATTATTTTTATCACTGTTAGATGCGCTACCTGATGATGCTAGATTGTATCTAGCTGGTGATTTAAACCAAATCAAACCAGTTGAGTATGATGTGTATGGTAGACCTATGGAATTTTTATCATCCATCGTACCAACATCTACGCTAATAAAAAATCACAGGCAGGGGGCTGATAGCTTAATAACATCTAATTGCGATCTTATTCTTGATAGTAATTACCCTAACCTAACCAGTAATAGTGGCGACTTCTTTATTATCGAGTCAAAAAATATTCCAAAAGAGATTGTTGAATTACAATCAAGAAGAATACCAAACCATTTGAAATGCGGCTATCTTGATATTAAAACTATCACACCACAAGAAGGAGGTGCATGTGGTCACGCCAACATTAATAAGTTAATGCAAGAAACTATTAACAAAGATGGTTGGCAGGTGGGGGAAGGTATAGAGTTTAGAGTGGGCGATCCTGTTATGCAATGTAAAAATAATTATACTAAAAATGTATTTAATGGTGAATCTGGCATTGTAAATAATGAGAAAAAAGAATTCAGAGGTCATTATTCATTTGGGGTAAATATTGAAGGTGGTAGGGAGCTATTCTACACACAAAAGCAAGCTGGGGGTGAGTTGATGCTTAACTACGCAATGTCGATACATAAGGCACAAGGATCTGAGTATCCAGTTGTGATCATTCCAGTTTCAAGCGAGCATATTGATAGATGGGATAAAGCCATGCTCTACACCGCGATTTCACGCGCACAAAAAATGTGTGTTGTTGTATGTGAGAGTAAAAGTATACTAATGGATGTTATAAATAAGTCTTAGCTTCTTGTAGAGCCACTCTAACCATTCCATTCGGTGCACTCAAGCTAAATCCTTTTGTCGTTGTGCGTATAACATAATATCCTTTTGCTGTTTTACGTGTAACGATACCCAGTGGCTTTTTGCTCCAATGCTCTTTATTGGGGTTTGGGTAAGTCCCAAATTCAAGATTCATAATCCAAGGTGTGTGATTTGTTATATACGCCACAGGCTTTTCTATCAACTGGTTTGTACGTAAAAGCTTGAATTCTGGTTCTGTTTTAGATGGGTCAAAACCCTTTATTGGTGAACCTGCTGATAAATTCCAATTAGCTTGTGCAGTACCTTCATCTCTTGGTGTGGAAATAACAATTTTATTGTGCAACCTATTTGCCATGTAAGCGCAAGATTTAGCAGGAATATCTTTCAAACCCTTTTGAATATGCTTAATCTGATCTCTGAATCTTGAATTACTCATAATTATACACTATACTGTTATCTTTTGATTTCTATTTTCTAGGAGAAATATTATTAACCGTAAAAGAAAGATGAAGCTTGAACTACTCCTTAGTTTACGCTCACTAAAAAGAATTCGTTCTATTATCGTTCAAACAAATAGAGACTGCTTCAATAAAAAGCTGGGGTTTATATTTAAGGCAAGAAAAGTTAGTTTAGAACACCCGCTACCAATTAATTATAATGTTTATGCAACCCATATATTTGACATGCATAAAAAAAATATAGGTGTGTATAAAAGCAAGCTGGTTAGGTGTAACGAATTATCTGTGTTGAATGCCTGCTACATTTCCACTAAACCAGTGGAAGTTAAGAGAATAACATTAACAGAAATGCATGATGCTGTGATGGTATTAAGCGATAGAATTAACCAGATAGAATGGGATATACTAAACTTAAATAACTTGGAGGTGCACAGCACTAACGCCTTAACAACCCCCAAAATATGGACTAAACCTCGCAAGACTATTACAAAGGTCGAGCCTGAAGAACAAGATAGTTTATTTGGCTAAGGAGGATACCCACCACTTAATATACTCAGTTGATTCTTTTAGAAAAGGATCAACATCCACATTCTTAATACTTTTCACTAAAACACCTTTACCACCCAAATAATCACCATCCAAATAACTACGACTGTCACCATCAAAATTAAATCCATCACGAATAATCTTGAGCACTAATACATTATCAGCTCCTACAGCATCAACAATAGATTCAACCTCACTGATAAACCCGCCATCACTAACAATATTCACACCATTAGATAAATCAGATAATAAAGACTGACCGAAATAATTATTACCGAAATTAGGTTTGATAATATTTTCTGACATATCAATCATAGCTTCACGAGCACTCATACCATTAAATTTTTCATGCCCAACTTCTTTAAACCGTCGACTTGTTAACTGTCTAAATTCAGAGTTATTTAAACCATAAACCACCTTCACCATTTCGATAAGTCTAGATTTAAACATAACATGCTTACAACCATGTTTAAATGCCAAATGATTAGCTAAAGTATCTTTACCAGCCATTGGTGGAGCGTTTAAAATAACAACTTTCTTACCATTAGTTTTCATAACCACAAACCTCAATTGCTTTTTTACACATACTTTCATCAAACAAACCCATATGACATTCATCCACTGGAATACCAAGTTGCTTAGCTAACCATCTATAAGCTGCGTTTCTATTAATAGTGGTATCTTGCCAGAAAGGATCAAACGCTTTATGAGCTTCATTTCTTAACCTACCTAACTCTCTATCAGCTAGAGTTCCAAGCGGTTCAAATGTGCCGATGTGGGAACCTGTTCTAGTGTCGCAATTATCGCATTCATACATAACACGCTTACCAATTGGTTTCATTATTGATTTAGCACCACAATATCCGCAAATTGGCGAAATACTCTGATGATAATCCCACCGACCATTCCATAATAACTTAATTGCATCATTCTTTCCACTACAAACACCTAAATCTTTATAAAAACTTTTATAATCAAGGTATGCACGCCAGCCATCACAAACTTGTATTACATGCCCCATATATTCATTAGTGGAGGTGTTAACCAGTGTTGAAAGTTTATCACCCTTCATAATATGAAAGGCAAAACATTGCAAAGTTACCCGTTCTTCCATAACCATATCCTTTTTCAAAAACATAAATACTAAAGTATAATGTACGATATGTTTCATTTCAATGTAAAAAGGTAAAAAAATATGAATGTCACACAAATAGTGAGATCAATACAAAAACCATTTGATGCTGATTATTGGGCTGAAAGAAAGTCAAATGATCCAAGATCTGACTTATTCGGCAAAACACCTCAAGAGATTAAAGCAATCTGGGATAATAAAGGTAAGATTTCAAGAAAAAGAGGTATTAGTGTTCACAAGCAGATTGATGACTATTTAATGGGTAGATGTGGTGAGTGCCCATTGTTTTTTAAAGAGTTTAAGGAGGATATAATTGATAAGCAAAAGCTAATACTTCAATCTAGTGAGTTTCCAATAGATCATAACGGTATATCGGCTGTTATTGATGCTATTTACTTATATAAAGATAAACCTATCCTATGGGAATGGAAAAACTATACAAACCTGTCTACATCAGGTTATCCTTGCGTAGATGAATTCTCCTTTTTAGAAAACGATCATCTCACTCAAGCTACTCTACAGTTATGGCTTTACAACTATCTAGTCGGTGAAGGTATGGAAGCACGAATAGGTAACTTTCATGATAACAGATATAGTATTTACAAGCCCAAATTTAAGTATGATAAGGGATTAATAGAGGATATTATCGAGTACGCAAGAGCTGTTTACAACAAATAATCTATATTTAAAGCAAGCTGGGTGTAATTTATCAAGTAAGATTACCTCCACACCAGATTCCAACATCAAACCCCATCAACCCCAATAACTCACACATAAATAATATAGTTATTGCGCTCTCAAATAGTAATGATTATCATTTACAAAATATTTTGTTGTTTCTATACCACAGTAATAACCATACATTGAATGCTGTCTATACCCGTTGTGGTATAGAAACAACAGTACAAAGGTTACGGTTACCGTGATTATTCTGCAAAACAAGTGTTGAAGAGGGGATTAAATAAATTAAAAAACCCCTGTTCCTATATTAAGTTTCAATAAAAAACCAAATAAAACCAATTACATACATAATAAAATAATTAAATAATTAATTTTAGCCCCCTCCTTGAGTTTGC